>Ga0123355_10000012_pt1 | contig 181780 bp, 207 predicted proteins | sample TergutEmb28metaG_3_FD_89872 | JGI IMG/M metagenome (GOLD analysis project Ga0123355, IMG submission 89872) | Embiratermes neotenicus P1 segment gut microbial communities from Petit-Saut dam, French Guiana - Emb289 P1 | ecosystem: Host-associated > Arthropoda: Insects > Digestive system > Gut ...
CCCACGTGTTACTCACCCGTCCGCCACTCACCTATTGCTAGGTTCGTTCGACTTGCATGTATTAAGCACGCCGCCAGCGTTCGTCCTGAGCCAGAATCAAACTCTATATAATTTGTTTCACAAATTATATAAACTTCACGCGCTCGGTCATGTACATAAATGTCCACGACTCTCACTTGTTCGTTTATAAAATATAGATTTTGTTTCGCTCACAACTAACATTGTCGTTGTTTGCGTTGAATTACTGTTTGTTTGTTATGAAATTGACAAGAACGAAAATTGTTAATTCGTTTCTTGTACAAATTGTGTTATTGTTACTTAATATTAAGTTGTCAAAGAGCGTTTGGTCGTCGCCGAGGCGAAACGACAAACACAATATAGCATATGCAAAAACATCTGTCAAGTGTTTTATAGTAATTATTTTATAGAATTTGAAAAAGTTTTATTGGTTAAATTATCTTCTTACACGTCTTAATGTCATTTCTTCGCCGTCTTCGATGACTCGAAGTCTGTTTCGTGTGAGCATTACAATTTCCCACACTTCATAGCCAGAAGTCCCAAGAATGACTGGCTCGTTGATAAACAACTGTCCATTTTCGGTGTTCCAAGTAAAGTTTATTGTGACGTCTTCTTGGGGCTGGGGTGCTGGTGGAACCATTACTATGTCTACAACTCCTTGCCCGCCTTCGTTAAATGTGATTATCATGGTTATATGAACACCTTGTTCTATATCTCTGAATCGCCATGAGCCGATAAGATTATCTTCATTAATTCCCCTGCACCCCGTCATTATGAATGCGACTGGGATAATCATCATAAGCACAAGACCGAACATTAAACTTTTTTTAATCATATTAAACACCTCTTACTTTATAACGATAATATACTAATATTTTATACTTGTCAAAGGAATTATTGCATATTCTATTGACATGACAATCTTGGTGGCGATATTTTTGGGCATTGTGCAAGGTCTAACCGAGTTTTTGCCTGTGTCGTCAAGCGGACATTTGATTTTGTTTCAAAGCATTTTGAATTTACCCGATGATATGATGTTGTTCAATATTATCTTGCATATTGCCACATTGTTGGCGGTGTTGTTCGTTTTCCGCAAACGAATTTGGCAATTAATCCGCCACCCGTTCAACAAGACAAATTACGCTTTGATTATGGCGACAATAGTAACCGTTGGCTTTGTGTTATTATTTAAGGATTTTATTGACCGCACAATGACGGCGAGTGTTTTGCCGATAACTTTTATGATTACGGCGATAGTTTTGTTTTCGACGACATTTGTGGGAAGAGAAAAGAACAAGTCGACGACAGAATTAACTCTCTCGACTGCGGAGGAAAAAGCGACCGCTACTGAAACTAAAAAGTCAGAGAATACAAAGAAACGCAGATCGTTTTTCTTGTCCTCGTCTTCGAGAGCCAACACTGTCGTCGACTCTAGTACACAAAAAGAAATCTCTTACACTTCTGCCCTTGCGACAGGGTTGGCGCAGGGGTTGGCGGTAGTCCCGGGCTTTTCAAGAAGTGGATTTACCATAAGCACGGCACTTGCCACAGGCACAAGTCGCGAGCGCGCTGCGGAATTTTCATTCCTTATGAGTATCCCAATTATCATTGCTGCGTTGGTGTACGAATTAATTTCTAATCCAAATCCAGCACCGATTGCTCCTTTGCCACTTATGTTGGCATTTGTGGCCGCACTTGTGTCGGGAATTTTCGCGATTAAGTTCATGTTGAAACTTGTTAAGAAAATCCAACTATATTGGTTCTCGATTTATCTGATTGTACTATCAATCATAACTATTTTTGTCGTGTGAAACATACCTATATAAAAGACTAATGGGACTTTTATTGGCGGTTTTGTTATTTTGTGGTGGGCTTGCCCTTATTATAAAGGGTGGTGGTATTTTGGTTGATTCTGCCATCGGTCTTGGCAAGATTACCCGCATGAGCACGGTGTTTATCGGGGCGACGTTTATGGCGGTGGCGACCGCTTTGCCTGAATTATTTTTATCCATTTTTGCGGTTACCAGCGGCAATCATGGCATGGCTACTGGCAATGCGATAGGCGGGATGATAGCCAATATGGGCTTGGTGCTTGGGTTGTATCTTGCTTTTATGCCAACGCGAGTTAATAAAAAAGAAGTTGCGTTCAAGAATTTTTTTCTTATGCTGACACTTTTGGCACTCTTCTGGGTTGTCAGAGATTTGCGTGTTACTTGGGTTGAGGGGGTATTCTTAATTTCGGGCTTTGCGCTTTACCTATATATATCCACCAAAAGAGAATCACCAAGAAAGTCTCCGCTCTCGACTGCGGAGAAAGAGTCGACCGCTACTGAAATCAAGGAATTAGCAACCACAGATAAACACAGGTCGCTTTTCTCGCCCTCGAGTAAAAACTTTCTTGGCGATTCTCAAGAATATAGTAATCTCAAACGAAAAACTTTGCTTGGTTTTTTGTTCGGACAAGTGTTGCTGATTGGCGGTGCGTTTTTGCTTGTAAAAAATGGTGAGCACATCGCAATGATTCTGGATTTGAGCGAGACCTTTATTGGTTTCACCTTGATAGCTATTGGTACAAGTGCCCCAGAGTTGACCACCGTTTTCACAAGCATAAAACGAAAAAAGGGCGATTTGGCACTTGGGAATATATTGGGGGCGAATATTATTACTGCGACGTTACTGATGGGTACATTAGGCATTCTGGGTGGAGTTCCAATCGGCCACCAGACTCTTGTCGTTGGGTTACCCATACTCGCACTTGTTTCGATGCTGGCGATATTGCCCATATTGATAAAAGGACGCACCTATAGATGGCAAGGAGTGGCACTTCTTCTTATATATACGGCATATATTTTGTACTTAGGTCTGTTACAGATGGGATAAAAAGGGTTGACTTCAAAATATAAATTTGATATTCTTGTTCATTAAGATACAAACTAGGTTAAAAGGAGACATCATGGAAAAACAATGCCCGCAATATAAAACAAAAGTTGCGCAAGATTTTTTTGAAAAATTCGGCGATGACAACCCACCTATGCCTGTGGCATCCGAGATTGACAAAAAAGACCCATTGACTTGGACGAAGTATATTGCGTATGGACTTAATTTCTTCTTTCTCATGATGGCTATGGTAACATCAATTTTAATGATAGTCGTAAGCAGTTCTCCTGAACTTGTTGCTTCAAGTCCTGGAGGATCGGGTGCCGAGACAGATAATTCCAGCGCCGCCTTAATTGTGCTTGGGATAATTGCGGCGTTTGCGTTGGGTGGACTTGTAACTATGGTAGTTATGTGGCAAATCGACAGACGAAAAGCATTTCAAACAAAGTAGAAGTTAAATTTATGAAAAAAACAGTCGTTACTTTTTGTGTGGTGGTTCTTGTTATTGGGGCTACCTTTTTGACTGGGTGCACTGGCGGCTTTATTAATCGAAATAGCAGTGATTCTTTTCAATCGCTTGTGTCTGGTCCTTCTATGATGCCTACTGTTCATAATGGCGCTACTATAACTGTACGACGAAATCAAACACCTACGCATAACGATCTGGTTGTCCACAGACTCTTCGATAATGGTGAATATATGTATCTTTTAAAAAGGGTTATAGCAATAGGCGGTGATACTATCACATTCGTTTCTGCTGGTAACGATCATCATTACATATATCTGAATGGCACCAGATTGATAGAAGATTTTTTAGGTGCAACTACTTATGCAGTCCCTTTAGTGTCAATGCCTTTTATAATAAGCAGAGGCTTTACAATCACTATTCCTCATGGAAGCATTTTTGTTATAGGTGACAACCGCCCTATTTCTTTAGACAGCCGTTCATATGGGTACATTTGTACTTGTCTTGTATTGGGTGTAGTAACAAATATCCGGAATTGACATTGATTAAATATGTAAATTTGACACAATGCGTGTATACTATAAAAGTATATGAAAATCGAATTGAAATCTAACAGGCGTTTTATTATATGGATGATTTTGCCATTCTTGATTTTAATGTCACTTGGATTAGGGGCGGAAATCGCATTACTTTTCCTTGGCTATGGAACAGACAGCTATCTTTATTTGGTGGCATTCGCATGTTTCGTTTCATTATTTATTCTGATAATACTTGTCGCATTATTCAAAAAGCGTCCAACATATATATTCAAAGAAGATTATATCTTTATACAAAGCAAAGATGGTTCATTATCTTCCATCAGAATTGATGTGCTTAATTCGATAGATTATTATCCTCTATGTCCTCGCAATTTTTTTACGCTGTTTGGTGAAAAAGACAAGGTACCTATGAAATTGCATGTTACCCAAAACAATGGATACAAAATTCCATTGGGGTTTGTCAGTGCAAAGGATGCAAGACGATTAAAAGAACTTTATTCGGATATATTACGAATACACGATTAAGACTTTAGTCAAATTTTTAGGATATTTTTCTTCTCTTTAATACAACGACCGTAATCACCAACGCCCCTATCAAGACTAATCCACAAAACACAGCAATTATAATCGGCCACGGGAGATCACTACCTTGGTTTCTCATAGTTTCAAGTCTTGCAATTTGGTAGTCTAATCCAGCTTGGTTCACTGTGATAGTTGCACCAGCTGTATAATCGTTATTATACATGAATTCTAGTATTGTATTAATTGCTGCTTCTAACTCTGTTAGTGTTGTATAACTTGCAAGACTTGCAATCATTTGATTTATTTGCAAGACTATATAGTCTACGTCTTCCCAGACAACTGCCACCGTCACGTTTTCGGCTGGCATATTGAACGTATTGCCTGTGATTGGTTCTCCATTGACAGTAAAGTGTAGGAATCGGTGCCCTGGTGGAGGGGTCGCGGTTAAAGTCAATGTGATAGCTTCGCTATATTCAAGAGTGCCTGAGTGAGTAAACCCTGTTCCGCTGATTGTGTATGTGATTCTTTCGAAATTTGCTATTGCGGTTATGTTATTATTTACAGTTACAGTGATGGATGTAAGTGTATCATCTGCGACTGTTGCACCTGTAAGCGTCCAATCAACAAATCTCCAACCCGTACTCGCTGTTGCTGTCAGCGTTCGGTTTCCGCTAGCAATGCCAGTCACTCCTCCACCAGTAACAGCAACACTTCCAGCATTTTGTCCAGCTGGATTTATTTGAGTTGTTATGTCAAAAATCAAGTTACTAAGACTAAGATGAAGTGCTGGCACAATTGCATTTGGATTAGTAGCAACAATAGAATCACCTGCACCTATGTCTATTGAGGTTATAGAACGCACTGTTCGAGCGTTAAGCGCATTTGCTCTTTGTGAGCTACGTAGCCATGCCCATTGTGTGAAGCCATTTTGTTCATGAGCACGTTCTTCATTAGTCAAACGCCAAAGATTTTGACCTCCACTGTTTCCAACTTCATATACAGAAGGAAGCCAAAGTAGATCGTTTCGTGCCCCTGACTCTAATGATTGGTTCATTGGGTTAGTCCCAAAATCAGGCTGATTGTTTTGCCATGCGCCTGGGATATTGGCTGGCGCAACAAAATGTTGGTGGATATTATCATGTTCATAAAACAAATCAAGAACGTTATTAAATTCATCAGTCAAGTTCGATCGAATATCTGAATTTTCATAGCGAATATCTACGCCCCAATCAATATTAACAGAGTGGACTCTATTGTTTCTAAATGCTTCAACCATTCTAAATGTGAATACAGGGTCGCCGCCGTCGTCTGGGTGAGTTATATAAACAAGCCGCCATCTTGAGTGTGTAAAGTTGTCACGTGATTGACTATTGACTGCTCCACTAACTGGCATATTTGAAGTTGAAAATACACCATGTTGCTCGAACAATCTAATTTCTGGCAGCGCCCCATCGTTAGCAGTCCTAATATCACTGGCATCTGATACAGTAATTCCTGTAACCACATGACCACCCATCAGATTTGGTGCACCATACTCTGCATTTCCAGCCAAGCTCATCAGCTGTGCGACTAGACTAGCATTGTGTGTGCCATCTAGATTAAATAGAGGTCCAGTATCCGTGACGATTGGTTCGTCAAACGCTATAGCCCCTTGTGCAGAAACTCTTGTTATTCCTTCTTGGAACACAATTCCAAAACTCATGCAAAGTGCAAGGATTCCAACACCTATTACAAGTCCAAGTTGTTTTAGTTTTTTCATTTGTTTACTCCTGACACTAGTATGTATCATTTTTTTCGAAAAATGCCTAATAAAAAACTGTTTGAAAAAACAGTCTTTTTCATGTTCATCTGTGCTGAGTACACCAAAAGATTGTTTTTGATTACCCAACTTGATTTGCGACAAGTCACAAGATACAGTGTTAGGAAATCCTGAGTGGGCGAATTTATATATTACTAAACCTCTATTCTAACAATCTTCTACCTTATCATCACCACATTTGTTTCGCTCTGCCACCTTCTTTAGAATATCGCATTTACAATATTTTTGCTGTGCAATTACATATTCCTCACTATACATTTCCTTATACTTCTCTCTGAATTCTGTAGACTCACGAATGAAATAAAACAGTGGCCACTCTTTATAATAAACCTTCCATTTTTCATCACTGAACTTCTCCATGAAGTCGTATATCTTTTTGTTGTCCTCTGTTAAAACTGCTCTAGCAAATCTAAATTTGTCATCACAATTTGACCAATCTAGACTACTCAAAACATCACTCATCTTATTTTCTTTTTTAGCTAATTTATACCCTATTGCCAAATTAATTGAAAACATAAAGAGCATTTCACTATTTGCGCTCTTTTTCTTGTCCTTGATTATTGGCTCTAATATATCAATTGCCATTTGTGCATTTTTATCTTGCAAAAATTCAAAACAAATGTTATTTACAAAATCATCAATATTTTCTACATCATTCTTAAATATTTTTTTTGACAGCACTGTGTACAAATGTATTGAAAAATGGATCATAGCCCTCGTGTATTTTCTTATCCTGCATGGGCAATATAAGTCACTAAACTCAAGTTTCTCCTTGATTTTAATTCCGTAGCCCCTAATGTTTTTCCTAAAAATTTCATTAACTTTCCCGTTATTGTGTGCAACGACATTTCTTAAAGCCGTCACGAACAAAAAATCATTTAATATTTTTTTATCCAAAGTTATCCCGAAACTCTCTTCTAGCCACATAATTTGATCACTATGCGACTTATACATTAACGTTTCCAGATTTTTCTCTATAATTAAATTCTCTATTTGTTCCTTATTGTCACACCCTACAATCTCGTCTGCGGAAACTCCAGCACGTAACCTAGTCAACATTTCTCTCCTAATTTTAAACACTTGCTTCAGTAAGGATACAAAGAAATTATCGTATATCATAATTAGAGTTAAAACATTGCTTTTGGGCAATATTGTACGACTAGCATGGTATTTGTCAATTCTTTTGGCGAGTTTATTAAACTCGATGAGTTTATCGATTGTCGGATTTTCCTTCTCTTCTTTACTGTTCTCGAGTGCAGCTACTGTTATTTCAATAGAATTCATTAAATTTCTTTCGTAAGAATGAAAAGTTTCCAAAGAAGAGCTATATTCAGTAAGTGCTCTTCTCAGTAACATTTCCACACCATTTTTCTTATTAACTTTTTCAACAACTACATTTTCTTTTGCCATTCCCCATTATAACCAATTTCTCGCCTTATGTCCATATAAATCCTGATAAAGTTACCTATAAAAGGTCGCATACTTCTTGCTTGCACAATAACCATACCCACTCTCACTCAGATTCAATCCGGACATCGCAAAAATTTTCTCTCATTATTTGGCACTTTTCCTTAATTTTTCAACATTTTTGTTTTGACGCTTTTTGGCCATGTGCGGCGATGATTGTACTAAGACTTTTTCTTTGTAATACGAAACCCCAAAACACAAAAAAGCCCCGTATATAGCGGTTTTACTGGGTAAATTATACAGGCAGGGTTTGTCTGATTAAAACCTATCAGACATAGACTTGGTGGAAGCGGCGGGTATCGAGCCCGCGTCCGAATGAATATCTGTACACCTTTCTACATGTTTAGTCACTTGTTTTATTTTGTACGATGTATATACTCACCTGTGACCGCGAGTCATACAAAGTATGTGGTATTAGTCTGGTACTCGCCACACATCAAGTAGCCAGAGCTGTTGCACTTTGTTTGCCCTGTTCACTATAAAGTGCGAAAAGTGAATCAGGGGGACTCTAACTGCTTGTATTAGGCAGCAAGAGCGTAGTTTCCAAATGCGTTGTTGTCTGCATTTAAGGTTTAGACGAGCCTTTTTTACGTCGGTACACACGACGACATGCTTGGCATACCCTTTTCCACCCGTCGAAGCCATTCGCCCCCATGGTGATAGGTTGGATAGAAACCTATGATATATTATAACATGTTCGCTATGCGAACACAATAGATAAAATAACACGATTTATGATATAATTACAATATTATGACCAAAGAACAAATTATAGAATATTGCCTGCAGCTGCCTGACACCACAATATCCCACCCATATGGACCGACTGTCGATGTTGCCAAGAATAAAAAAGGTAAATCTTTTGCACTCGTCGGCGTTTTGGCGGCTACAGATGTGAATTCCATTTTGAAAAACTGTGACGCAAATGCACCTGTTGCCGAAGGTGACATTTTTGTCACTGTGAAATGTCCGCCAGAATTAATATATATCTTGCGCGATGAATACAAGGCGGTAATTCCGGGATATTATTCCAATAAAAACCATTGGAACACAATTATCATCGGCAAAGATGTTCCAAGCGACGAAATTGAAAAGATGCTTAACTTGAGTTACGATTTGGTTGCTAAATAGTGCTTTATTGACTATAATAGTTGTATGACTAAAAAAATCTTATCAATTTTCGCCATCATCGCTGTGGTGATTACTTCATCCATTGTTTTAAGCGGCTGCAGAATCCGCACAGTACACGGCAGGGGTGACATGACCGACCGCACCTTTGAGGTGGGTAATTTCAATGCCATCAATGTAAGCGGTGCGTATCGTGTTGCGTTTTCATACGACACAGATACTTCTTTGGAAGTCGCCATGCAAGAAAACTTGTTTGAACATTTCCGTGTGTCTGTGCGCAACAATACATTATATGTAAGTTCAAGACGAAATTTCACAACAACAAGTACAAACACTCCCCGACTTTATATAACTGCGCCAAGCCTTGTGGGAGTAAACTTCAGTGGCTCTACACGAACAACAGATTGGGATAAAATTGAAACAGACGCTACTTTCACAATTCGTACGAGCGGGTCAAGCCGAATTAACATCGAAGTAGAAGCAAACAGACTAGACATCAGGTCATCGGGGTCAAGCAATATGAATATTGAGATGGATGTCGACCGATTGGATGTAAATTTATCAGGATCGTCAAATATGACATTCAACGGGACCGCAGAAATCGTTACCATAGTAATCTCTGGGTCGGGGCGAGTTTATGGATTGGGCTTGGAAACTGATAATACCACTTTAACTGTGTCGGGATCGGGGCGAATTTATATTTCTGTGTCGAATACTTTGGTCGTTACTATATCAGGGTCGGGACGAGTCAGATACTTGGGCAACCCAACAATTACACAACAAATCAGTGGGTCAGGCTCAATTCAACGTGTATAACCTATACACCACAGAAAAACTCCTGACAAAAGCCAGGAGTTTTTCAAACTGTGAGATATTACCCTCCAACTATCCTTGTAACGACATCACTTTCTTTTTTACTTGGTTCGACTTGCCAAATCCTAAACACATCACCTGTGCGTGGAGCTGGCGTTGCAAGTACCAAGTTCCATGAACCACCCGGCAGAACTGTTGTAGTCACAATCTGTCCACTTGGTCGTTCAACATAAATTGTGGCACCCGACACACCTGTTCCGCCCACTGCTGGACTAAATGCAAACATAGGTCGAACAGTTGGCATTGCACTTTGTTCTGGGTCTGGGTGACAACCACGGCAACATGATTCGGTTGCGACAACCTCGAAAGTTATTTTGAACACATCACACGACTCGATTTCTTCGATTTCATAGGTGATAACACCATCAATTATTTCAGGGTGTTTAACATCGTCGCCTACCTTGAAGCTGCCCTCCACGAATTCCACACATTCGTCAAGTTCGTCTTTGAATTTGACATCATGCACAGCACCCCCGCATTCGTTTGCAATTACAATTGTGTACTTTATCTTCTCACCTATTGCGACAAAATCACAATCTGTTGTCTTGATAATTGACAGTTTGATTGGTGTTATCTCAATTGGGTCGCTTGTAACTTCAATTGTTTTACCGCACAACTCCAATTCCACCGAAGCACTGTTCTTGATTTTTTCTTCCATATTTTCTCCTTTTGTAAAAAATACATAGCAATGCTATGTATTTCAGAGTATGTGGAAGTCGTGCAATCTGTTATCAGCGTCTATCGCTTCTTGTAGCACGGCTCAAATGGAAACCAATCAAAGATAACATTCCCATAATCAGCGGTGTACTTATTGCCTCCATAAAGCCCCATATTGCTGCGCCAAATAGCGTGAAATCAAATGGATTAAACGCATCTCTGAAAGGGTCAATTATAACCGAGCCAACCGCCAAGAAGAAACTGACCAACGAAATAGCCGCAGCAATAAACAACACAAACGAAAGAATTTTCAGTAACATTTTATATCCTCCTTTTAAGATATATTCAAGTGTACTACAAAAAAATGTTTTTTCAAACTGTTTTCAGTTGCAAAATTTGGCGGAATTGAGTATCATTAATACATGGCAATTAAGTTTAGACGAAAAAGATTTTTCTGGGTGCGATTGACCGCTTTCCTTTTGATTGTGGCGGCATGCGGTGTCGGCTTTGTATGGAACGGAGTAATCGAAGATTTCACTAACCGTCAAATTTTCGGCAACGAACAACCTCCGACCACACTCTCAGGGAATGGTATGTATGTGCATTTCATCGATGTGGGTCAAGGCGATGCAGCAGTTATAACATTCCCGTGTGACAGTGTAATTATTGTCGACGCAGGTGGAACAAGCAACGCATCAAGACAGGCGTTCAGTGACTATCTGCGTACGCACATTTTCCCAAACACAACAAACGCTTCGCAAAGAGTTGTTACATACTTCATCGCAACACACAGTCATGCCGATCATATCGGCGCTGGTGTATACTTATTTCAAAATTACACAGTTCAAAATGTTGTCCGCCCAAAGTCTTTCACACAAGCCGAAATCAATAATAATTTCCATAACTCTTATATACACCCATCAACCGGCAACCCAATAAGCAATGCTATGGTACATGATACATTGACATTCAGAAATTTTATAAACGCTATGAACGAGTCCGTAAACAACAACATCACGAACTCTGTTACCATACCCTACAGAGGCAAAGAAATTGGCGCATCGATAATTGGTGCAGAGATTCAATTCTTGTCGCCGTATGGGTATAATTTCAATGCTGGATTAAATCGTTTAAGCACAATCTTCACGATTACATTTCAAAATCGGACAATTATGTTCACGGGTGATTCGTATGTTGCATGCGAAAACGACATGTTAGATTCCCTGCCATTTGGTGTAACTTTGTCTGTTGATATTCTGGATGTTTCACATCATGGAAGTACAACAAGCACAAGCCAAAGGTTTATCGACCACATACAACCAACATACGCAATTATCCAAGTTGGATCAAACAACTTTGGGCACCCACATAATTCAATCATACGTCGCTTGGAAAATGCAAACGCAACGATTTTCACGACACGACAAGTCGGTGACATAGTTGTACGGGTCGACGCATTAACAGGACAAATCGAAATCAATGGCGCAATTTCACCGGGTGAATGGTTTTCATATTGGATGATAGTTATTATGGTCGTTACTATTTCATTCGGTGCATTGCTTGCCATGGATTTTTTCACAAAGGGTAACAGACAGAATAACACTAGAAAAACAAAGACAAAGCGAGCAAGAAGATAATTACTGTGGCCTTATAAAAATCCAATCTCCGACTTTCAATGTTCCAAGAGTCCACTTTCCGACCTTTGTACGTTTCAGGTGCGTAACCCTGTAGCCCAAACTCTCGAACATTTTTCTAACCTGTCTGTTGCGCCCTTGTGTAATTGTTAATTCCACGATATTAGGTTTAGTGACTTTTGCCTTTGCTGGGTGGGTTATTTCGCCGTCTATCATGACGCCGTTCTCAAGCATTTTGATGTCGTCTTCTTTGACTTTTCTATCTACTGTCACAACATAAACCTTTTCGACTTGCGACGACGGGTGGGTCATTTTGCGGGCAAATTCGCCGTCATTTGTAAGTATTAAAAGCCCTTCTGTATTGTAGTCCAATCGACCGACAGGGAAAATCCGTGCGTTATCGATTGCGGTCGGGTTTATTAAATCAAGCACTGTCGTTCTTCCTCTTTCATCATTACAAGTTGTTACGACACCCTTTGGCTTATTTAACAAAATATAGACAAGCTTATTGTCCGGCTTAATTACTTTGCTCTCGAATTTAACGATGTCTTTCGGGTTTATCGTGGTAGATAAATCTTTGATGACTTTGTCGTTAATAGTAACAAGACCATTCAAGATGTATTCTTCGCACTTTCGGCGAGAGCCTATGCCACAGCTTGCTAGATATTTGTTTATTCTCATGACCCATTATAGCAAAAAACTCTCGCTGTGGATACGAGAGTTTTGACGCTCCGCTAGATTTTTCGCTATGCTCAGAATGACTAGATAATCTGATTCACCTTTACGCCCACACCCATCGTCGATGTAAGCACAACGTTTTTCAAGTACGTACCCTTTGCCGCAGATGGCTTTGCCTTGATGATTGCAGCGATAAGTGCGTTATAGTTTTCAACCAACTTGTCCGCACCGAACGACGCCTTTCCAATCAAACAGTGTACGTTGTTACCCTTGTCAAGACGATATTCAACCTTTCCGCCTTTGGCATCTGCCACGGCTTTTTTGATGTCAGTTGTAACAGTACCACTCTTTGGGTTTGGCATAAGACCCTTTGGCCCAAGAATCTTCGCAACACGTCCAACAACACCCATCATGTCAGGAGTTGTGATACACACATCGAAATCAAGCCAATTTTGTGATGTGATTTTTGTGACGATGTCCTCGGCTCCCACGTGGTCTGCACCTGCTTTTTTTGCTTCGTCTTGTTTGTCGGGTTTACAAATTACAAGTACCTTTAATGTCTTACCTGTACCATTTGGAAGAACGACTGTCCCACGTACTTGTTGGTCGGCTTGACGGCCGTCTACACCTAATCGCACGTGCAACTCGATTGACTCGTCAAATTTTGCTGTTGCGTTTTCTACGACAAGTTTCATTGCGTCTGCAACTTCGTATGCTTTTGTGCTGTCAACTTTTTCTGCTTTTACTTTATAGTTTTTCATAATTACTTACCCTCCCCTTGAATTGTCACACCCATACTTCGGGCAGTACCGCGCACCATGCTCTCGGCCATGCAAAGATCGGTTGTGTTCAAGTCCACCATTTTTTGTTTAGCAATCTCGGTGACTTGTGCCTTTGTCAGAACACCCACCTTGTCGGTGTTTGGTCGCTTTGACGCGCTTTCCAATCCAAGTACCTTTTTAATAAGTACCGCGGTTGGCGGGGTTTTGATGACGAAATCGAACGAACGGTCGGTGTAGATCGTCACGACAACTGGAATAATCAATCCGTTGTCTTTTGCCGTTTGGTCGTTGAACGACTTTACGAACAATGGGATATTAATCCCGTGTGGTCCAAGTGTTGACCCAACCGGCGGGGCTGGTGTTGCCTTTCCCGCAGGGATTTGGAGTTTCACTTGGGTTTTGATTCCTTTACTCATGGAAACAATCTCCTTGTCGTAGTCCAATCGAATTATTGCATACAGATTTACAAAAATTCTCCTACAGCGATTATTGTACCATTGCAAGAGAATTTTGTAAAGGAAATTGTTTTGTAAAAACAGGAACTTTAAGCAATTCGAACTGGTGTGTGACGGTTAACTGTCGTTCCATCTCCAAGTCGTCCTGACCAGTTAGGACCCCAGGCCCATAATTCGCCATTTGTTGTGATTGCATGAGAAACAGCATCAGATACCGTCGCCCAATTTGTCCCAGTCCCTATACGTGTTGGTGCAATAGTGTTCCCAGTAGAAATACCTAAGCCTGTTCTTCCGAAATCGTTCTGTCCCCAAGCCCAAAGCTCGCCATTCGTTGTAGTTGCAACCGAATGATTTGTCCCAGCTACTGCTGTAGCCCAGTTTGTCGCAGTTCCAACCTGGGTAGGGACAAGCATGTTACCAGAGGAAACACCTAATTTACCATGGGTATTTGACCCCCATGCCCAAAGCTCGCCGTTCGTTGTAATTGCAAGTGAGTGGGAACTGTTAGCGGATATCATTTCCCAGTTCGTTGCGCTTCCTACACGGGTTGGTACAAGTGTATTTCCAGATGAGATATTTAGGCCAGTTCTGCCTGAAAAATTATCGCCCCAAGCCCATAATTCGCCATTTGTCGTAGTCGCCAGTGAATGGGTCGACCCAGCTGAAACAGTTGCCCAACTAGATGCACTTCCTACACGAGTCGGAACCGACGTATTCCCAGTATTAATATTCAAGCCTGTTCTAGCATTATCATTCAATCCCCAAGCCCAAAGCTCGCCATTTGTTGTAGTTGCAAGTGAGTGGGAACTACCTGTAGCTATCGTTGCCCAGTTAGATGCATTCCCTACACGAGTTGGCACAGGTGTATACCCAATATATATACCTAACCCTGTTCCCCCAAACGAATTTCTCCCCCAGGCCCAGAGTTCACCATCTGTTGTAATTGCAAACGAACGTGCAGAACCAGTAGAAACCGTCGCCCAGTTATATGCATTCCCTACACGGGTTGGTATAAGTGTATATCCAGTAGAAACACCCAAGCCTGTTCTGCCGTCACCATTCTCACCCCAAGCCCAAAGCTCGCCACATTCTGTAACCGCCAGCGAGTGACCTGCTCCGGCGGATACCATAGCCCACTGTCTGTCGCTATTAGGCGTTTGTAACGATAAAGCCCGTAAAAACCAAATACAATCCATTTGCGGCAGATTAATTGTAGTTATAGGAGAATTATCAAAATTGTCAGTTGGGCTAAACTCTACTCTACGAGTTAAACTTCCCGGCCTTGCTGCCACAACTTCCTCGAAAGCCAATAGCTCCTCGTTATCCTCGCAGGTTGTCAATATAATGAAGATGTCAGAAACTGCATACATTGCAGCACGATAATATCCACGCACTGCATTCGGTCCAATTGTCACACCGAATGTCTCAGTAGTACCGAATGTCTGTGCTTGTTCCAAATTTGTAGTAAAATTCCTTGTTTGACCAACTGCGGCGGTTATTGAAAAGTTTGCAGTCACACTTGTGCTTGCCGTAGCACTTCCCAAGGGGAGTCTTCCTTGGATCTCTGCCCTTTTGTTCACTTCTAAGCCCGCTGTTGTTGTTACTGACAGACTGTTTGTTACTGACTGTTGTGCCGCTTCTCTAATTTCGTCAGTCCTTGTTCGTGTATACGACATGTTTATTGTCACATTTCCCCCAGGGGTAAATATAGGATCAAATATCGTTGACATATAGGTGTGCTGTAATCTGCCAATGTCTAACAAAAAGTGATTTGTACCCTCTGTTTCGTCATGGAAAAAATCTAAAACATGCGGCATTTGAACATATCTATGTTCGTTGTCGTAATTGACTCTCACTGTACTGAATGCTATTGGGTCTGGTGTTGGTCTCAATGCTAGCGGGTGGCTTTCTACACCATCTCTCATTACAAGCCATACAGTTATTGGGGCTACTATTGCTATGATTGTTAATATTGCAATAACAGCCATTACGGACTTTTTCATATACTTTCTCCTTTACTAAACGCTACTTACGTTAAAAGTATATGATTTTTGATATTGCTATGTCAAGTAATTTACATCAGTTAATTAATCGCCTCACCACACTCCGCACAAAATCGCCCAACCACACCCGGCTCACCACACTCCGCACAAAATCGTTGTGCGTTTTGGGCTTGTTGTGGCGCTTGCATTTGTTGTACAGGTTGCTGTTGATTGTTTCTCCTGTTATTTGCTATTGCCCCGCCGACTACCGCTGCGCCGACACCCACGGCCGCTATCATTGCAAGTTTACGCTTTTTTGCACGAATGACACCAAGAATAATTAGGACAACACCCAATATAATCGCAGCGATTCCAGAAAACCTGAAGATAGTTGCTAGTGTTGGTTGATCAACGTTAGCCATCACAAAAGATGCAATCAAAAGACCTATTCCAATAAACAGAAGCAATCCGCCGAACACAGATGCCACACTTCCGCCACCACCGCGTCGTCTTGTTGCACCGCCGACCATTCCGCCACGTCTTCGACGTCTGTTCCGTGAAACGACTGCCGTTCCTACAACTGCTGCCCCTATACCTACGGCCGCCCGCCTTCTTCTTTGTTGCGGTGTTCGGGAAGCACTTCGTGAACCTATGCTCCTGCTGCCCATACTCCGTCCGCCCATACTTCTTCCACGCATATTTTATTTCCTTTTAATCAGGCAGATTCGCCGTGAGTAAACTTACTTTGTAGCCTTTCCATTTGTTTGATATGTCTTCCAATGTCGTTGGTTCTGGCACATCAATGTCTTCGCGAATGGCAATTTTGAAGTACACATGCATTTTGTATTCGGCTTCGGCATAGACATCTTCCAACTTTTCGCCTATTGAATAAATATGCAAGTCGGGCATAAAGCCGTTGTATGCGCCCGTTTCTTCGTTCAATATAAATACGATTGGATATGTGAACTTTGGCATTGCCCCGCCCCCTTGTCTCTTTTATATTCTATATTATATGTCAAAAGAAGTCTAATGATTTGCGACCATTTTTTCGCATAGCCATTATAGAAAATTTGATGTGGACAAAATGTGTAGACATGGTATAATGGGTCATACTAGAAACAAGGAGGTAGCACATGCCACAAGTATTAACAGACAGTTACGAGTTCCCCGCAGGCAGCACCGCTGTTGGTGCGAAGTTCAACGGAACTCCTATATCATACGCCCAAGGTCCGAATGGTAAAGGGTTAGTAGAAACAAATATTCAAAGTTTTCTTGTTCAACTACCTGCTGATGTTCAAAAAGCGTTTGCACAAATTGGAATTAAACCAACCCAAACACAATCAGTAGAATTATCACAATAAGTCAAAAGCACCGCGTTGGTGCTTTTATATTTTCTTTATTTCGTATCCGTCTTTTGTGTCTATGACTTCGTAGCCTAGTGTTTTGATTTCTTCGCGCAATTTGTCCGCACCCGCAAAGTCTTTGTTTTGTTTTAATTCCAATCTCTTATTCGCAATGTTTATAATTAGTTGCGGTATTTTTATTTCTTTGATTTTATTTTCTTTCTTTATATATTCTTTGACCGCTTTTTCAAGGCCAAGTGACAACACCGCGTCAAATTCGATTACAAGGTAATATATCTCTTTGTTCGGTGGTTGTTTGACCAAGTCCCATATTACTGCAAGGGCTTTGGGTGTGTTCAGGTCATCGAAAAGACTTTCTCTGAACTTTTTTAAAATACTATCTTTGTTAATTTGTGATTTATCTGCTTGATAGTGTTTTACCAGTTCTTTTACCAAATTGTCATATGATGTCTGGGCAGATTTCAGGGCATCGAATGTAAAGTTTAGTATTGTTCGATAATGTGCACCCAAGACAAAATACCGAAATGCGAGTGGATTAAAACCCTTGTTTTCAAGGTCGGTGATTGTATACACATTGCCAAGACTCTTGGACATCTTTCCGCCGTCGACCATAATAAATTCATTGTGTGACCAGAATCTTGCGGGCGGTTTGCCTGTCAGTGATTGGCTCTGTGCAATTTCGTTGGTATGATGTATTGGGATATGGTCTACCCCACCTGTGTGTATGTCGAAAGTATCTCCCAAATAGTGCCGAGCAATCGCAGAACATTCTATGTGCCAACCGGGAACGCCATCGCCCCAAGGACTTTCCCATTTTTGAAGTGCTGTGGGTTTTGCAATTCGCCATAAGCAAAAGTCGTTCGCGTTTTTTTTCTCGCCAAGTGATACCCGAATTCCCGCTTTGTCTTTTGTATCTTTTTTCTTTTTAGTCAAGCAGTGATAATCCGCGAACTTGGAACTATCGAAATATACTCCGTCGCTTGTTACATACGTATATCCCTTTTTTTCAAGTGAGCTTATATGTTCTATCATGTTCCATATATATTTTGTGGCGGGTGCAACGACCTTGGGTCTGTCTATATTCAGTTTGTCGCAAAATTCAAAAAACTCAAGCGTATATTTAATGGCTATTTCTGTTGGGTCTATTTTTGCTTTTCGGGCTGCCATTTCTATTTTATCTTCGCCATCATCTGCATCGCTTTGCAAGTGTCCTACATCGGTAATGTTCATCACATCCAGTACATTATATCCATATAAGCCCATAGTCCTTTTTAACAAATCAACGAAAATATATGCGCGCATATTGCCAATTGATGCGGAAGAATACACAGTTGGTCCACAAGAATATATCTTTGCAGTTTTGTTGTCGATTGGTGTGAAGTCTTGTTTCGTTCGCGTTAGAGTGTTATAGAGTTTTAATTCCATACAACAGTATATCACTCTATTTCAATATTTTCCATGTTGAAAACTTTGTCATTAAAGAATTCTTCCAACGTCATATTGAAAACAGAGATAATTTTCGCAATAGTTGACAACCTTACATCTTTTTTTGTGTCATTCATTATATAGCGCATAGCCGAATGGGTTAGCCCCGAATCAACAACTAATCGATATTGTGTCATATTATGTTTTGCAAGAAGGTCAGATATTCTTCTTGCTACGGCTTTGTTTAATGTCATTTGTTCAATCTCCTTTTTGTTTTTTCATAAATATTATATGGTTGAATGTTATTTTGTTCATATATCAACACTTATATGAATTGTTGTTATGTTAAGCGACCGACACTGTCTTTGTCAATGCTCGCGTCAAAAAAGTTTCTCTCGACTTTTCTTGCAAAAGTGCTTATAATATAGATTATGGCAATTGCAGTATTTGGCGATGTTCACGGAAATTTAGAGGCTTTGGAAGCCATCATAAAACACATCAAAAAAAATCGTAAGATTAAACAGGCGTATTTTTTGGGTGATGCTATAACTTTCGGTCCCGATTCGTCCGCGTGTTTGAAGTTACTTGCTAAGAATTCTAAACTTATCCAATGTATTACGGGCAACCACGAACAACGTATGGTGCGTTACGATTCGTCCGTTGCGACTATGACATATGCGGGCATTAAGCATATGGAATATGTCTTTCACAGTTTAGATAATGATGATTTGCGTTTCATTAAAACCATGCCCAATGAAGTTAAAATAAACTTCAAGGGCTTTAATGTATTGTTCACGCATTACAGTTTGAACGACCAGGGCGTTGTGCGTGATGACTATGAAGAATTTACCGAAGCTCAATTGGACAAATTGTTCGGTAATAAAAATGCAGATATTATTTTCTTTGGGCATATACACACACGAAAAATTATCATTGATGAAAATGGTAAAAGTTATATCTGCAATGGGTCAAGCGGTTGTGTCAAATGTGATACAACTTTTTATACTTACTTTGACGTTAATCGTGCCGTTGGTGATGACCCTAATCTTGATATATATAGAGTAAACTTAAAATTTAATAGGAAGAAGTTCGACGAAAAAATGCGAACACAAGATATTCCAGAAAAGTTAAATTTCGGAAAGTTTTGTTTTGGAAAAGATTATTCGATTGAAGAATAATATGAACATTAAAAAAACCACCCTTGTCGAGTGGTTTTTATTTTAAGTGCTTATTAAATCTTACTTTTCTGCTTTCGCTTCTGATTGATTTTCGGCAAGTTCGCCTTTTTTGCCGAAGAAGTACCATCCTGCAAGAGCAGCAAGTATTGCTCCTACTAATGGAGCTACCAAGAACAACCATACTTGTCGAAGTCCGTCTACACCGCCGAAGACCGCTGTCCCCAAACTTCTTGCTGGATTTACGCTTGTGCCTGTGATGTTGAATCCAACAAAGTGAACAAGTGCAAGTGTCAAACCGATAACAAGTCCAGCCATTTTCTTGTTCTTTGAATGTGCCAATGTACCGATAATTGTGAAGATAAACACGAATGTCAATACAATTTCAACAATCATCCCCAATGCCATTGAACCAAACCATGTTGGCGCAAGGTTTTCGAATGTGTTAACACCTGCTGTCAATGTTGTAGCATCACCTGCTGCAAGGCTTATTGTACCCCATACGAACAATGCACCAAGTATTGCACCTACGATTTGTGCTACCATATAAAACACCATGTCCATAAAAGAAAGTTTTTTATTAATCCACATGGCAAGTGAAACCGCTGGGTTTACGTGTGCGCCACTAATTGGGCCTATCACATAGATAATCCCCATGAGCGACAAACCGAATGCAAGCGAACCAAGTAGTACCCATGCCGCATCGGCGTATGGTACAGTTCCTGCAAATAATCGTCCGCCCCAGACTACTGCCCCGACACTCATCGCGACAAGGAACGCCGTTCCCAACATTTCTGCCAAGTATTTTCTCATATTTTGCATATGACCTCCTTTATTAGGCGTCGGTGTCCCCGATTTTCGCCTTTATACTTATACAAAGATATACTTTTGTGTGCAATTGTCAAGAGAATTATCCATAGAAACTGATTAATGCACTTGTTCCTGTCCGTGACGAGCTTCGTGAAACAGCTCCACTTGAAATCTCTCTGTGTATGATCGGTGTTACAGTAATTGTCGTAATACGATCTCGCAGCGACGATTCATTACCTAGGTTGAAAGATGTCCCAGTGATAGTCCTGTTGTGAGTAACCCTTCCAATTTGCCATGATACACGAAATCGAAGTTCATCGTTTTCGGTAAGTTCAATCTCGGCAACAGTCCAAGAGAGAACACTGTTGCTTATGTTTAAATTTTCTGGTGTTGGTGGGTGTGGCAAATTACTTGCACCACATCCGACAAGCAAAACCATACTAGCAGCAATTATTGAAACAATTAAGCCGCAGGTTAAGGCTTTTTTCATTATGCGTCCTCCACTTTTTTACCTGTGGTTTTTACATGTTTTGATTCGTCTTTCCCGCTTCCGCTCTTTGATTTGAAGTATTTCGCATGAGGGTTGATAATTGTCATGTCTGGCCCCGCTTCTTTCTTTTTCTTTTCTCCATGAGCGATAAGTTTATCTACCGCCATATTCACAAGGAACGTAAGTCCAGTCATGATGATAGATCCCGCAATGATATAGATAGCAAGTGCTGCTGTAGTAGTCAACGTAAATATAATCATGATCGAAGGCAACATGAATTTCATCATTTTCCCTGTCATTACTTGTGGGTCGATGTTCGGCATTCCATTTGCGGCTGCGCCTTCTTTTTGGTTTTTTACATCACGTATAGAGTATCCTGCTTCTTTTTCTCTTTGTTTTTTTGCTTCCTCTTCTGCACATTTCTTCTTTGCCATGGTCCGCATGTTTATCCACGATGAAAGGAATGTAGAAGCACCCGCCAATACAACGAGCAACAATAGCCCATTCCAATTTCTGTCTGTGTGTATATGCGAAAATATAAATCTATACTCGGTTTCCAATGCACGCATTCCTTGTGCATTTAATTGATACGACACCCTGCCGTCTACCCCACTTATAGCATTTCTGAAATCACTCCAAGAGTGCGTTGGGCTTGACCAATTGTCCGATCTCCAGATGTTTACTACCCACAGAAATCCTACAGTTGTTTCATCAAATCTTCTTTGAATGTCGATTTGGAATTGTTCATATGCAGTGCTTTCTAACCAGCTTTGCCATGCTGTTTCTTCACAATCTATGAAATCTTGGATAGTTGAAAGATGTGAAACATATGTAAACCTGTGTATTTCTGCTTCACCCAGAAAGTGCGGTGTCAGTTTCCATGCTTCAAACGAAGCTTGGCTGTTTGTAAATGCTTGGATTGTTGTATATGAAAGAGAGTTGTCGTCTATGTGTTGTTGTGCTTCCTCCTGGAAGTGTTCTGTCATTTTCCATTTTTCGAATTCTGTTCTGTTTGCAAAAAACTCTCCGACTGTATCGTATGGATTATATTGATCGGAGTGATGTCTGAAAACCTGACGCAATTCTATGTATTGTTGATTTACGTTATGATTGGAAATCATTCCAAGTCCTTGGAAAACCGAAATAAACACCATCATCATGATTACCATATTCAAAAGCGTAAATAAACAAAACCCAGTCATCCCATAGCCGTGTTTTTTCATCAGTTGTTGACGGGCACGATTATATCCCATTGGGTCGCCTGCATACGCTTCTTTCAGTGCCTCTTCCTCTGGCTTAATTGCCGCCATACGCATAGAATTTCGTTTTGTGAAAAACTTTGTCCCAAAATCGAGTGGCAAAAAAGCTAATCGGAGTAAAAGAACGAAAAATATAATTGCTACACCATAACTTGGCAACCAAGAATATATCCATTGGATTATCGAAATCGCCGCCGAACGAAATGGGGCAAGCATTCCACTTCCACCACTTGACGGGAACGTGATGTTAGAAATTAAGTTCATGAAGTTAGTCATTGTTTACCTCGATTTTTTAGTTAAAGTAATTTTTCGTCATTGCGAGAAAAAGTGCGTGACTAGTAATTTTAGGGTGATGTACTCGTCGACATTTTTTCGTGGCAATCTAGTTGCGTAGTTTTTGGATTTGTTTTTCTTTCAGGAACCGGGTCGTATCCATTTGCGTTTTTGTTGAACGGGTTGCAACGAAGTAATCGCCATATGGTAAGCCACCAACCCTTGAACACGCCGTGCACCTGTATTGCCTCTATCGCGTACTGTGAGCATGTTGGCGTAAACATACACGACTGTGGCAAAAACGGCTTTATACACGCTCGATAAAAGTATATCGGTATTGTTGCAATTCGTCTAGTCAGTTTTTTCATTTCAGTATTCTAGCACGAGATAACACATTTGTCATAGCGTCTTTTATCTCTTGATTGCTTTTTTTGTCGATTCCTTCTTTGGCCGTAAATATAATTGTGTTGTTTTGGTCAATTTGGGGTAAAAGTTCACGTGCCACCGCCCGCATCTTTCGTATTGCTCTGTGTCGTACAACAGAGTTACCAACTTTTTTTGAAACAGAGAATCCTATTTTTACTTCACGTACATTTGCATTAACAAAAGCGAGTGTCAAAACGTCATTCCCCACCCGCTTGCCTTTGTTATGTATGTAGGCAAAAGATTTTCTTTTCTTGAGTCTATTTTCTTTTTTAAGCACTGATTACTTTACGTCCCCTTGCACGGCGACGTTTTAAAACATTACGGCCGCCCTTTGTGGCCATTCTTGCGCGAAAGCCGTGTACTTTTTGCTTATTACGCTTTTTCGGCTGATAAGTTCTTTTCATTTCTATACCCTTTTAAATTTTGAAACACGTTAAAACAGACCATTATATATGACTTTAGTGTATATTGTCAACTGTACATTTTATTAGTTTGTTACAAGACCAAGCAGATAGTTTGCATCCAATTCAAACACCTCACAAATTCTCTTAAGCGATTTATAGCCTGGTTCTGACTTTCCATTTAGCCAGTTACTTACTTGGCTTTGTCTTATGCCAAGTTTTTCCGCCAAATCCATTTGTTTAAGTTTTTTGTCGGTCATCAGTTTTTGAATTATAAGTGAAAATTTCATAAGTGAATATTACACGTTCAGACGTATTAAGTCAAGCACTTTAATCAATCTATCTCCAAAAGAGTATCTGCACTTACACCCAGTTTTGTGCATATCATGCGGATTGAATAATATCCAGGAAGACTTTTCCCATTAAGCCAGTTACTCACTTGTGATTGTCGTACACCTAAAAGTGCTGCCAGCTGCAGTTGGTTTACTCTGTGTTGGTCCATTAATTGACCTAGTATTTTGTGAAAGTTAATGTTCATAATCTTATGTTGTGTATAATGTGGAAAAATATTTACACTAATCTAAACCTTTTCCACAGTTACTTAAACAAAAGATACACCATATATTGCGGTTTTTTCTTTATAACAAGCGATAAATATACAAATCTTTTGACTTATCAACATTTCCACAGAGCATATTAAGTAAGATTAATATTTAATAACTTCTTTATATATTAAGTTGTCAAGGCTGTCATCTTTTGATATACTTTAATTATGAAAATAATAGTAGACGGACTGGATTTGGCAGAAGCGGTATCTATCGTTTCAAGAGCGGCAACGGGAAAGGCAATTAACCCAGTTTTAGAAGGTATTAAATTAATCGCAAAGGATGGAACGTTGAAATTTGCGGCGACCGACCTAGAGATATATGTTCAAAAAACAATAAGAGCAGATATTAAGCAAGAAGGCGAGGTAATTGTACCTGGGAAACTTTTTTCCGAATATGTACGTAAATTAGAAAAAACACAAGTAACTATATCAAGTGAAGGCGAGACAGTAGTTATTACACACGAAGATAATGTGTGTAACTTTCAATGTTTGCTTGGCGAGGAATATCCAGATATAGTATCGCTTACGGCGAAACCTCACTTCTCTATCAAAAGCGAAGCCTTTAGGGACTTGATTTCGAAGACAGTTATAAGTGCGGCGACAGACGACTCAAGACCAGTTCTGCGTGGTGTGCTTTGCGAGATAATAGGAGAAAATATTACAGCAATAGCACTTGATGGTTTTAGGTTATCAAAAGTTGAAAAGAAAATTTCAAACCACGAGGGGGAATTAAGTATAATAATCCCTGCACGAAGTATGGACGAGGTCAGAAAGTTATTACTGGACGATAATGGCGAGGTAAACGTAGTAGTAGAAAACAAATTTTTCCAAGTCAATGTTGGTAATACTATATTTGCTTCCAGAACTATTGAAGGTGATTTTACGAACTGGCGCCAAATAATGCCAAAAAGTTTTGTAAGTGAGGTAGTCGTAGAACGCACAGCTTTTGCCGAAGCTGTCGAGAGAGCAGGGCTTCTTGTAAGGTCTGATAAGATAAACCTTGTAACAATGAAGGTAGCAGACAAACAGATATTAGTAACAAGTACAAATGAAATAGGGAAGATAAACGAAAAAGTTAGTGCAAGTTTAACTGGAAAAGATATTAATATCTCATTTAATGCAAAGTATCTTTTTGACGCGTTGAAAAACATATCTGTCGAGTTTATTAAAATTTCTCTTACTGGAATTCATAGTCCTTCTATTATCACCAGTGCAAAAGAAGGTGACTTCACTTTCTTGGTTCTACCGGTGAGGATGAATTAAAAAAAGGGCGTATACCCTTTTTATTTGTCACCAAAATCTATGAGAGATGCTGGGTCGATCCGATTATTATTTCTGTATACTTCTACCCTTACATGTGGGGTTGTTGTGAAATCCAATCTACTTGTTGTGCCAACTGTACCAATTTGTTCGCCCTTTGATACTCGGTCGCCTTGTTCTACACGTACGTTTTCAAGGCTCTTCAACACTGTGCGTAGTCCGTTGCCGTGTTCAATTGTAACTTGTTGTCCGTAAACTGTCGTCAATACACTTGCAATTGTCCCGTCATATGTTGCAAGGACGTGTGTTCCAGCATCTGCCTGAATAGATACTGCACGGTGTGCTCTCCACTGTCGCAGAGTTGCATTCCACTGCAATTGTGTGTTTGAGTATCCTTTCAAGATATTGAACTCGCTTGTCGCAAGCGGTATGCCGAAAACCGCTGTGTGGTCCCCGCCGACTTCTTCCTCTTGCCGTGGATTAAGTGACAAAATTGTAAAGGTAATCGCAACAGTAAGCATCAGCATAATAAGCATTGCCGATACCATTATCGCGCGACCACGGTTTCTGTCCATTCGGCTTGACCGATTGGTATGGACGGGTGTTCCCCTTTTTATATCTTGGTTGTGTACTGTTGTTGCTGTCATGTTTATGACCTCCTTGGTATCGTTTATTGACCAATGAGATATATTTTATACACTTGACGTGTTAAAAAGAAAATTATATATTTAGGTAAATTGAAAACGTTTATCTTGCTATGTCAGAATAATAAGGATTTTGAAGTAGAAATTGCAAGGGCAAAAAAGGCGGGGCTGCCATGTTTTATTGAAAGATTAGCAGAGTCATTGGAATTCTATAAACAAGAAGGTTTTCGTATAATAAATGTTCAAGAAGCTGGAGAATCCGTTATAGATATTAAAGGGCTTAACGGTGAATATGTTGTGGAAACAAACGCATCATTTGAATATTATGCCGATTATGTTGCTTGGAGTGACGAAGAGATTGAAAAATGGTATGAAACAATAGCCACAAAGATAGAGAATGAATTTAAAATCTCGAGTGACAAGATAGTCATAACAGGCGGCTTTCATATAAATCATTGTGTTAATCATATGGCAAAGGCACTACGAAAAATTACACAGAATGTTCATATAGATGCGATGTGTACTGATTTTATTTCTCGGACTGATGTGAACGAATATCAAAAAAGTTAAATTTTGTGACACCATGCATGTATTTGTGTAAGACTTCTGGCACAGTGACAGACCCGTCTTCATTTTGAAATTGCTCAACGATCGCAGGAATAAGACGGCTTGTAGCAAGTCCACTTGCGTTCAGAGTATGTACAAAGTCTGTGCTTGTGCTTTTTTTGCATATGCCGTCTATGCACTCGTGCGTTGTGGATTTCGCACGAATATTCGCGCGCCGTGCTTGGAATCCAGTCGCATTTGATATAGAACTTACTTCTTTATATCCGTTGATACTTGGAATCCAGACTTCTGTGTCATAGGTCTTTGCCATGGCTGAACTCATATCCCCTGCCGCAAGTGCAACTGTTACGAAATGCAGTCCGAGACCCTTGATTAATTCTTCGGCATTTTTTACCAATTCTTCGAACAGTTTTTCACTCTCCCAAGCGTTGCAGAAGATAAACATCTCGATTTTGTTGAATTGATGACCACGGATTGTACCGCGTTCGCTTGCGCCGTAACCGCCTGGTTCACCACGATAACAGGGACTGTAGCCGAAATATTTGATTGGCAAATTCTCGCTTGGTATAGTTTCGCCCCTGTGCATGTTTATAAGTGCCGTTTCAGATGTAGGGGCAAGAAATTTAGATGTTTTTGGGTCAAGTTTTCCTTTGCTGTGCCCGTTTTGGACGAAGAACACATCGTCGGCAAATCTTGGAAATTGACCGGCGGCGAATCCGCTTTCATAGTTTAACAGATGCGGTGGCATGATGAACTTGTAGTTATTCTTCATGTGGAAGTCTACAAAGTAGTTTAGCAATGCCCATTCTAATAATGCCCCGTTTCCGGTATATACCCAGTGTCCGCTTCCACTCATGCGTGTACCGCGTTCATAATCGACCAAACCTAAACTTGTACATAGTTCTACGTGGTCCTTTGGCTTGAATGTAAAGTTTTGTTTTGTGCCAAAAGTTGTTACAATTTTGTTTGATTCCTTGCCACCAAAAGCCACACCATCTAGTGGGATATTTGGCATATCTGACAACAGAGAATTCAATTGAGTTTCCAGTTTCGCGATTTTCTTGTCGCCTCTTTCGATTCCATTTCCAAGTTCTTTCATAGCAGCGACAAGTCTATGTGCTTCGTCTTTATCCGTTTGCATAAGCCTTGAGATTTTTGCTGTACCAATGTTTCTATCGCTTCGCAAAGTTTCGTTATTTTGCCGTTCCTTCTTTAACTGGGTATCTAATTCGATTATTTTGTCAATGTCTGTGTTTGGGTTTCTTTTAAGTAATTTTTCTCGAGCGCTCGCGTCGTTTTTTAACAGATTAATATCTAGCATTATTTTTTCTCCTTATTCATAGTTTAACATATTCTTGTTTATCGTGCCACCAAGTTTCTTTTTCGGTTGTGGCGACGATTTTAATTCGTTCGGCGACTTGTTTTACATTTTGTAAATACCGGACAGTCACTTGTCCACCGCCTTGGATTTGGAATTTTAATCTCCCAAACAATACTGGGCTTGCCTTGATGGAGTTTAAGTCTATGCGTGCAAGGTCAACTTCCATGCCAAGTGGAACTATATTAATTCGTTCGCGGTCAAGTGATAACAATGGTTCATCATCCCGCTTGCCTGCGCTTCTTGCAAAAACAATCGCAACCCCCAAAAGTGCTGCTGGTGGAACGACCAGCCATATCCAATCAACAATTTCAAACGTATATAATATGATTACAGCCACGCACAAAATAATCATATCCCACATGAAGGATCGGATTAATGTCACAATATATTTACTTTTAACACCGATGACTTCCATTATTTCTCCCATAGAATTTGAAGTATCTGGTACAGGTCTGGCGTGTTCTCGCGTCCTGTGACTGCCTTACGTATTGCTTGTGTCACATCGGCTATATTCCCTTTGTATTTTTCGGGACTTTGTTTGTAATCTTTCATGTTGGAGGCATAACCAAGAAGTTCGCATAGCGATTTGATATTTTCGAACCATTGTTCGCGTGTATGATTTTTATCGTAGGTTTTTTTATAGGAGTCTAGAATTATTTGTTCTTTTCTAGAAAGACTTACTTTTGGCTTTGTGAACAGATAATCGTATTCCGTTAATATATCAGAATATTTTTCAAGATCTTTTCTTGGTTTAGGTGTCTCTCGGTCGATGGACAAAACTTTTTTTATTTTTTCTAAATCTGTTTTAGAAACTTTATTCCCAAAATACACACCAACGTCTTTTGAAATTTGTGCATTAGTTTTCTTTGCGATGATTTCGCGTGATATATAGTTCAACTTTTGAATGTCAAACATAGGCGAATTCTTGCCAATTTTCTCAAAACGGAAATTGAATTCGGATATTGGCTTGTCGGGATATGCAATTCGCCATTTTTCAAAGTCGGTATTGTAAAGGGTCAACAGATATTCTATTACGGCTTCTTTCGGGTAGCCAAGTTCTATGAACGTTTCCGCCATGGCGAATTTGTCTTTTCGTTTTGACAATTTTCGTTTCTTGCAACTGTCTTCTATGCAGATAACGGGAGCGTGTGCATATTTCCATGCTAGGGAATCTTTTTCATCAAAGCAAAATGCATCCAAGATTTGGATATGTTCGGCGGTACTTGGCAACCACTCCTCACCACGCAGGACGTGGCTTGTTCGCATAAGTAAATCGTCTACGACATGGGCAAAGTTATATGGCGGTACACCATTGCTTTTAATAATTACAGGATTGTTTAATATCGCGGGCAAAGAAGAGCTACCCTTTATATTGTCCAACCATATAATTCTGTCGCCCTCTTTGCTCTGTGGGTCAAAACGAAGAACCCATGGAATTTTCTTGTCTAGGTTTTTTTTTACTTGGTCAAGCGATAGTTTTTTACATATTATATACTTGCCATGATAGCCTGGGTTTTCTTTGTTCTTTGTTTGTATCTCGCGTGTTTTTTCAAGTTGTTCGGAAGTACAAAAGCATGGGTATGCCCTGCCAAGCTCGATAAGCAGTTTTGCGAAAGAATGGTAAATCGCTGTGCGTTCGCTTTGTCTGTATGGCGCGTATTTACCAATGTGCTTTTTGCCATCGAAGCCTTCGTCAAAAATAATGTTAAAATTTGAAAGGTCGCCGACAAGTTTTTCGGTCGCGCCCTTGACTTCGCGCTTTTGGTCGGTGTCTTCGATTCGCAGGTAAGAGATCCCGCCCATCTGGTCGGCTAGCATACGACATGCGAGAGCCATTGCAAGCCCCCCGATGTGTAAATAACCGGTTGGTGATGGGGCAAGGCGCAAGGCAGGTGTATTACGAGCGGGATATAATTTAAGATAATCTTCTGGTGTCATTGTGATATTCGGGAAAAGTAGATTAGCTAGTTCTTTTGTCATGATAATTCCTTTTACAAAGGAAGTGTTTCTTCCCTTAATTTTGTAACTTGGGCAAGTGCTTCGTTTATAGACGCGATCACCATGTCTTCCAACATTTCGATGTCGTCTGGGTCGACTGCCTCTGGCTTTATTTTAAGATTAAGCAATTCATACGCCCCGCTCATCTCGACTGTGACCATACCACCACCCGAGGACGATTCAATAAGCGTTTCGGAAAGATCTTCCTTGATTTGTTCAATTTGCTTCTTCATTTCCTCGGCTTGACGCATCATTTGTTGCATCTGCGCCCCGCCGCCAAAGTTTTTATTTTTCATAATCTATTATAGCACAAATTTTGTTGTGTCTTGCAAGTAATTCATTCCACCGAAAATATCTCACTAAACATTTCTTTTAGTTTTCTTGCTCTTTCACTTTGTTTACCCTTTTTTTGTCCAAGTGTAATTTGCACAATACCTTGGCCTGCGATCTTGTCAAATTTGGATTGATGTTTTCGCAAGAATTCGTAAACACTCTCGTTTGTGGTGGCAAGGACAATTTCTTCCGCGTAAAATTCGGGTGTGGCTTGTTCTGTTACCGCGATGTAGAGTGCCTGTTGTCCTTGTTCGCGGAGTTTCTTCAAAAGACTGCCCCATGTGGCACTCATGTCTGGGGTCAACGAAATTATGTCAAAATCGTCGTTAGTATCATCCATTTATGCCACCGCCACTATACACGCGCCTTCAAACATTGTGCGTGGGTCGGTCGAAGTTTTAATGTGCATTTCGACGTCGGCAAAGGTTTTATAGATGTTTATTAGTTCGGGCTTTTTGCTCTCGATAAATTGATTCCTTATTTCACGAAGCAGGTCTTGTAAAACTTGTGTGATGTTGTGACCACCCCCGAAAATTGTGTCACAAGACTTCACGGTTTTTTCAATGTCTTTATCAAGTAAATTAGTCACAAGAGTTTTCAGAGTTTCTTTATTAACCTTACCAAGAACATCTTCGACGCTCTTCGTTGTGATTTTCTTGTCATAGGCAAGTACGGACTCGGTGATGCTTAAAACATCTCGGACACTACCCCTGCCCTGTTCCACTATGGTTTTTATGGCGTCTGTTTCAAATTCAACACTTTCTTTTTTGAAGATAGAAGTCAAATGTTTTTCAAGTTCGTTGTTTGGTATTGGACGGAAATCGAAGCGCAGGACACGACTTAAAATTGTTTGCGGTAATTTGTGGGCTTCGGTTGTGCAAAGAATGAAAACGACGTGGGAAGGTGGTTCTTCCAAAGTTTTCAAGAAAGCATTGAAAGCCGAGCCCGAAAACATGTGGACTTCGTCAATTATATAGACTTTGTACTTTGAAAAAGTTGGCGGATATTTGGTTTTTTCGATTAGCTCGCGCACATTGTCCACCGAGTTATTAGACGCAGCGTCAAATTCAAAAATGTCGTTGGGCTCGGCGAGTGATTTTGCTAAAATCTTTGCAATCGAAGTTTTACCTGTTCCCCGCGTGCCATAGAACAAGTATGCGTGTGTGGTCTTGCCATTTTTGATTTGGTTTTGCAGGGTTTTTACAATGTGCTGTTGCCCCACGACTTCGGAAAATTTTGATGGGCGGTATTTTCGATAGAGTGAATTAATTTGTGTGTTCATGATCTAGTATATCATGTAAAATTCACTTTGAAAAAAAGTATTATTGCGAATATAACAAAAGAAAGTCCTATGTCATACAGGACTTTTAATTTTTTTGTACGAACGTGCAAGTATGTCTTGAATGCAAATGTGCAAAGAATGATGCACAGGACAAGTGCACAGAACTTTAATAATTGGAGCAATACGAAGTTCATCTATCTAAATATATTCTTTATACTCCATCGTTTAGTCACACTTCCAACATAGCGAATAGAATTGACTATTCCTACAAGGTCTAACACCCCTTCTCTGACGGATAAGTTTTCCACCGACAAATTTGTGCCTGTAATTATAATTGTGCAATTTTCTAAATCAGCGACGACTTGGGTCGGCTCTGTAGTGCGAATTTTTTTAACACCGGTCAGAGAAAGTGTTTGCCGATTTTCTAGTGTCAGATTTGACCGCGTTGCTTGGTTAGGAGTATTATTGCTCATGTAGTTATTTATGATATTTTTGTAAAATCAGTTCATATATACTATCCACACATTTTTCCAAGTCTATGTTTTCCACCACAACATCAAAGTATTTCGCGGTTGACAAATGGTCGTCATAATCGCTTAATCGGTGTTCAAGTTCTTCTGGTGGACAATTCCTGTTTTGCAGGCGTCGTTTTACTTCGTCACGCGGAACGGAAAGATACACGGCAAAAAGATTGTAGCCATAATCACGCAGACCGATGACACCCATGTATTCGCAACTTTTAATGGCGATTACCCTTCGCGCCAGCATTTTGTCGATTATCTTGTCGCTCATGCCTTTGTATTCGTTGTGGCGCGTTGTGTGTTCGATGATTTCGCCACTTTCAATTTTTTCAAGGAACTCTTGCTCGGATATGAAATGATAATGCACTCCGTCAATTTCGTCGGGTCGCGGGTCACGAGTCGCGTAACTTACAAACTTGCCGAACAACTTCGGATTTTTTTGCATAAGTTTTTCGATTACCGTGTCTTTACCCGCACCGCTTGTCCCGCCGACAAGTACAACAAGTCCTTTGTTAAAATTTTTTGCTTTATCCATAAGAGATTTTATAATATGAAAGAAAAAGTGTCAAATGCACATAATAGTGCGTGAAAAAAGTTGCGTTTGGATTGTGTGTAGTTTTGGTTGTCTCGTTTTTTAATGTAGGCATGATGGTAGGTGATACACCCTACTTTTCGATTTATTATTCACTTGACGGGGAAATTAAAACAGTAGTGATAAGCGATAAGAGTCTGACTCCTAAGTGGTGGGATATACAAAGTAAGAGAGAATTTACTAAAAATAAATCTTTGCAACAAAGAGCGAACGAAATAAAAATAGACAAAGTTCTGGACGCAGAAATGACCATGCAAAGACGGTTTCCAGAAATTTACAAAATTGTGCAACAGATTAAAAATGAAGTGCTCAAGCAAAAAAATGACGGCACGATTCATTTCGACCCCGACAAGGAAACAAAATTTTGGATAACTGACCAAGAAAACGGACGCGAATTGGATATAGACAGATTGTGTAGAGATATTTTTAATTCATTGCAAAAAGGAACGTTTACACAAATCAAGGCAAATATATCAGACACTAAACCAGATACGCCCGACAAAATATTGGGCAGAATAGTTGAACGAAGTCGCTTTGCAACAATATTTGCCGACAATGCTCCAAGAGAATCAAACATAGCACTTGCGCTTGAGTCATTTGATGGCTTGATAGTGTCAGATGGAGAAATAGTTTCGTTTAACGATGTCGTAGGGCGACGTACACGAGATAGGGGTTTCAAAGAAGCAAAAATTATAGTCGACGGCGAATTTGTGGATGGTGTGGGTGGCGGAGTTTGCCAAGTCAGTACGACAATCTTTAACGCGGTGTTATTGTCCGGCTTGAAAATAGTCGAAAGCCATAACCATTCTTTAGCCATATCATATGTTCCTTTGGGATTGGATGCGATGGTGTCTTCTGCGGCTGACTTGCGGTTTCAAAATAACTCTGGGTCACCTATATACATCGAAGCGAAGTTTATTGACAATGGTGCACGAAATTCTGCTCTTGTAAAAATATATGGCGGAAAAAGTGATATACGATATATTCCTAGAGTCGAAAGAAGAACTCTTGACCAACAAGTTGAAATTGTCGGTGAAATTCCACAAGAGATAAGTGGAACTGACTTTGCAAGTGGGCAAAATTGGTTTTATCAGGAGAGAATATTACAAAATGGCTATCCACCACGTGAAACGACTACATATTTAGATGGTTACAAAGGTGATGAGATCATATCAAGTAAAAGAATCAGAAAAAGCCGATACAAGGGCAAAGAACGAATTGTTACTTACGAGCGGGTAGTTCAGCAGGCCAACGTTCAAGGAAGTTGGATATAAACATAATGATTAAACAGATGTTTGCAAGTAAGACTTGGGTCAATGCCGTAAACCATCCGACTTGGATTGATGTAAATGCAAAGATAACAGCGGCAAGTGCGATTGCCGTGATGTAAGGAAGACTTGTCCTTTTGTTCTTTCGCCTGACTTTGATGAATAAAAGAAATACCAAACACAGTGCAGTAATCACACCAAACAACATTGCCGAGGAGACATGTATAGCTCGGATTATTGGATCCATACCAAGTATTAATACAGTCACAATACCCATTGAGCAACCGACCAATAAAAATATATCGAAGATTCTGTTTTTAACCTGTAATCGTGTGGCGAGTAGCTTTAAATTCAAATATGTCGCCGAAGCCGTGCAAACACCCCATGCGAAAAATAACCATCGGTAGTCTTCACCAATTGCAGATAGCGCCCTTGTCCTTGGCGAATAACCGACTGCTAACATAATAATAGAAATCGTGATGGCCCCTATAACAAAACCGCCACACATAATTTTCTTTGTTATGGTTAAAGGCGATCCAAAGAAAGAACCCTTTTTCTCTTTCTTTTGTTTGGACTCTTTTCCAGTACTTGAATTTTCAACTTTTTCTGTCATAGTAATTTCTCCGCTAGTATTTTATTTTAACTTTTGTCCTGTAACTGGGTCAAAATTCATTCCGGGTTGCTGCATACTGCCGCCCATATTTTGTCCACCTTGTTGTCTTTCATGTTCGCCCAATTTTTTAAGGTAAATTGATGCACATACAATTACAACTGTAGGTATGATTGCCATCACTGCCCCATAAATGGGTTGATTAAATATAGCAGTAAGCGCAGATGCCGCCACCAGCGCATTCAATACAATCAGTGTAATTACAATGCCACGATTCGGTTTATGAGATAACAGTTTTATTCCGAAGAACAACATTAAACCACCAATGGCAAGTACAACAAGAGATGTAAACAAGAATAATATGCCAAAGAATGTTGTTACAGCTCCAAGGAATTCTCCCAAAGCGGTTTCACTGCCTTCACCCGCTACTAACAGAGCAATGGACAAAACTGCCAACAATATGCCGCCCCCAATTCCTGCAACACCTTCTACTATTGTAATAATAGCAACCGTTAGTTTATTTCCTCTCATAATGTCCCCTTTATTATGTGTAATTATATGAATAAATTATTAAAATGTCAACTGAATGAAATCATTCTTTTTTAATGTGGTGTTGTCGTATAATAGGTAGATGGAAAAAGATAACGATCAAATATGGAATGGCAGCTTCTTGTTCGTTTGTTGGACATATTTTTTTATTTTGCTCGCCTTTATTTCCTTACGGGTTATCTCGGGCTTTGGGTGGTTGCATAATATTGATATTCGCTGGGTTGAAATAGGTTTTTCCTTTCTTTCGCAAGTTATAATCATGGCGGCGATGCCGATCATAGCGATGTTCCTTTACAAGCGTCGTAAAGAGCGCAATCAAGATATTTCACTTGTAGCTGAAAAGCCCAAGGTTAATCTTTTTACCTCTTTTGGGTTTGATAAACCATCTTGGAAGGTTATCGGGATGGCGTTTTTATTGGGTATTCTTATTTACTTCTTCAACATCTTTGTTGCCAGTTTCTTCAACGGTATTTTGTCAATGTTTGGGTTTCGGATGCCGACCGGTATGGGCTCTATGCCCTTCACAGGGATTTGGGGTTTATTTATATCATTGACACTTATAGCAGTGTTGCCGGGGATTTGTGAAGAAGTGTCGCACCGCGGGATGTTGTTGAAATCATTTGAATCGCGCATGGGTGTTATGCGAGCCATATTGTTTTCGAGTATCTTGTTTGGGTTTATGCATCTGAACATTATCCAGGTTTTCTATGCAGCGATTTTAGGATATATAATCGCCCTTGCGACTGTTGCAACCAAGAGCCTTTGGGTGGGAATCATAATGCACTTTATGAACAATGCACTTGGGACATACTTTTCTATTGCACATAATTATGGATGGGTTGGAGGAAACTTGTTACATCACATGATGGATATTTTCGCAACAGCTGGGGGGATAGTACTCTACATTGCATTCATTATATTCTTGGTCTGGTCAATATTCAAAATTATCCATCATCTTGCAAGTGAAAAATACAACAATAACAAAACAGGGTATCTTGCCGAGATTATTAAACGTAATCCCGAGATGCTAAATAAACAAAATGGTGGTATATATACGTTCGACGAATTTACACAAAAAATTGACTTCAACGTTAAGCGAAGCACTATGTGGGCACAGACAAAATTTTTTCTTGATCCAACAATAATTTTACCGAAAAAACCTATGAATCTAACTCGACATGAAAAGGTCATCTTCTATGGGGTGTTGTTTATGGGGGGGGTTATAACTATATTCACAATGGTGTGGGGTTTCTTGTAATATTTGTGCATTTGATTCTTCGGTGTCACCTTGAGGTATAAATGGCAACAACCAAATTATCATGCTTATTATTACTACCACGATGAAAATCTTGAAATCAAGTGACCTTGTAAACTTTTGTTTTTCTTGTGTACTCTGCTCTTGTGGTTGTGTTGGTATACAGGTGGTCTGAAGAGACTTGTCTTTTGTTATTGTGGTTATTGTTGGCCTTAATAGTTTTAACATACCCCAAATAATCAATCCGCCTATCAAGGCGGCTATAAGCATTGCCCCGACCATTGATAAATCAAAAGGCATGGGATCAGCATCTCCCGTTACTGCATCGCTCATTATGAAAGTATAGGTCACTATGAAAAAGTTATTAATAAAGTGCAAAATAATTGGGTAGGTCAAGTTTTTTGTGCGCAGGTAGACAAGCGCCCAGATGATACCAGCTATGAATTGATATACTGTTTGTGCTGGGCTTAGATGAATTAGAGAAAATAAGAGAGAGCTTACAATGACAGCGACGACAGCACCATATTTCATAAGACCTTGCAAGATAAGTCCTCGGAATATCACCTCTTCCCAAATTGCGGGAAAAACGGCAACTGCAATTACTAACATAATATAGTGCCCAAAATGGTCCATAGCAAGACCGCCTTCGACTGCTGGCGGGTTATATCCGAGCAATATGAACAGTCTGATCGCACCTTCTTGTAACAAGATGAATGCAAATATAGATACCACGCCGATTATGCACAATATCGCTATGTTTACAAGACGAGGTCTTTTGACGTCAACATGAGAACAGATTTGCTTGATGGATACCTTTCTTCTATTTACTGTCTGAGGCTTGCTTGCCTGACTCTCGTGCGACGAGGCATATATAGCGGGTGAATTACATGCAGGGTTAGCAATATTATTTGGTCGACCTTCTCCTATCTCCTTCTTTGTCCTGACCTGTCCTTTTGCGAACGCGAAAAATATACCCATCATTACAGAGAACATAATGAGTGATAAGATTGCGTTCATATAAATGCTTGTACGGAAATTTTCAGGTACAAATGCAAAGACAAGGCCTAGTCCGAGAGACATAAAAATAAATGAGACCAGCACAACAAGATAGATAACTATTGTCATGAGATTATTATAGCATAAGAACGGATAAAATGCTATAATACCGTTATGCTTAAAATTCAAACGTTGGCGAGCGGAAGTCGTGGGAATTGTACATACATAGCGTCTGACCATGCCAATATTTTGGTGGATATTGGTTTATCGCTTGCACAACTTGGCAAAAGATTGGCGGATGCGCAGATCAATGCCGAGAGCATAAACGGAATATTCATTACTCACGAGCATGGTGACCATGTCCGTGGAGTGTTACCCTTTATGAAAAAGTTCAAAAACGCAAAATTATATCTCCATGAAGATGCGTGTGATTGTTTTTTATCAAAGATAGGTAGAGTTGATAGCGAAAGAATTTGTACGTATAACGCTCCCGTAGACATAGAAGATCTTCATGTTGATTACTTTGAAGTCTGTCATGACAGTGAGTACTGTTACGGATACACATTTAAAAACAAAGATGCAAAGATAAGTTTGACTACTGACTTGGGAAGAATAGATGACGAAATTCTACACAAGATGGCGGGCAGTCAAATTGTGATGATAGAATCTAATCATGATTCTGCGAAGTTAGCGTGTAATACAAAATATCCATATTGGTTAAAAAAAAGAATTTCCAGTGGATATGGACATTTAAGTAATTCGGCATGTGGAATTGCCTGTTATAAGTTAAAGCAACTGGGTGTGGAACAAATTATCTTGGCACATTTGAGTCAAGATAATAATTCGCCTACGCTTGCGTATAATGTGATAAAAGATTTTTTGGCGGCAAAAGGTGTTATAGAAGGCGAAGACATTTCGATAGATGTCGCTACTCAAGATTGTATTGGGCGTTGTTTTTGCGTGAAGTAAGAAAAAGAGCATAGATCTCTTTTTCTTTTAAAATTATCTTCCGTAATCTCTGTCACGAATTGCCCGCTCGAAGATCATCGCACTTAATACTATCCCAGAGCCAAGCAAGAAGGTGATTGCACCCAACAACAACCACTCTTCAAACCAAGATGGAAAATATGAGCCTCGTACCCAAATGAATAAAAAGATTGATGCTATCAAGGTGATAGTAAACAAAAATATAGCAAGTACCATTCGTCCCATGAATATGTTCCTCCCCTGCTTCTATTATATAGAGATATTATATAGTAAATGTGTGCTTTTGTCAACCCCTAAACAAAAAACGACCCATGTGGAGTGAGTCGTTCTTTAATCTCATAGTAAAACAGTTACTTTGATGTAGCTTCTTTCTTTACGACGCCAGCCACTGACAATGCAACAAGCATTACACCAGACAAGATTGCTGTCAAGTATCCGACGGTGTTCATTGCTGCTGACAATGCGTTTGCTCTGTTTGGGTTGAACGAGCCTGTGCCTGTTCCCCATGTTGCAGCAGGGATAGTGCCAAGAATTGCAGCAACAAGGATCAATGTCAAACCAACAGCAACAGCGATAGCCGAAAGCAGAACTGCTCTCTTTGATTCGCCGCCGACCTTAACCACATGGATAATTGTACAACCGACAAGCACAACGCCAGAGATTGCCGCTGTAAGATAGCCGATTACAAAAAATGCGTTGATAAGTGTTGCTGGGTTAAAGTTTGCGGTATCAAATTGGATGCTGTTCAAAATACCTGCTGTAAGAACTAGCGTGAGACCAACGCTTAATGTGATTAGAGTAATTAACATCAGTTTTTTCATGTTTTACCTCCTTTTTTTGAATTTGATGTATTATATCATATGCAAAGGATATATACAAAATGTATTCGCATGAATTTTGTCAAATTGCCACAAATCCGCCAATAAAGACCCCACCTATAAGCAAAATTATTGAAGACATATAAACCATCATGAAAATTCTCTCTCTGTCTCCAGATTTGATTCTGTTACCAAAGATTCTGTTATGCCAAAATAAGAGGCTCATTTCTGTTACAAGGATAGCCAAACAAACAAGCGCATAAACGAAAAGAGGAAGGTCGGAGAATAAGAAGAATATTAAACCCATCAAATTCATTGCCGCACCAACCGCATAAAACATGAAAAGCAAAGTGATAGCACTTGGTCCTGTTGCGCGCTTTGTATACGATTCTTTTAATTGGCGCATAAGCTCTGTGTAGCGTGATTTGCGGTGGGGTTTTAATTTGTTTTCTATGTAATCTTCAAACATTGGTGCAAATTCCATATTGCGCACAGTCATTGACTCTGTCAAAAAATCTTCTGCAAATGGAACTTTTTTCTTTACATCTTTAAAAGAGGACAAATATTCCTTTACATAGTATGGTTGGAATTCGTTCATCTTTACTATCAGATACAGGATTTCTTCGTTCTGTGGATATTTTTCGTGTAACAGTCCAAGAATAGGTAAGGATACTTCTGCTCCGTACTTTTTTTCAAGTACAAGACATTTTTCAATCATAGTCATTGTGTTTGCAGGCACAGAGCAATAGTCATTCAAATTCGCAATTGCATCTTCGGTACTTATATTCTTGACACAGCCTGGGCATCTCACAAAGGCCTCTTGTTCGGGGGCGAGGATAATCGAATTGCATTTAGGGCATGCTGCGGGCAGATATGACATGGGGTATTATACAATAGTTTGAGAATATGGTAAATTGTATTTATGACAAATTGTTACATAATCAGTGGCGGTACAGGGTTTGTTGGAAATAACTTGGTAAGAGAGTTAGAAAGACAAGGCGTAAACAATATAGTTGTTCAAGCGCGAAGCGAAAAGAAAGTAGAAGAATCACTCCAAGGCACGAATGCAAAGGTTGTGTATGGCACGATAATGAATGCAGATGATTTAGACAAATTGTTTTCAGAAGCGCAAAGTCCAATTATCTTCGTGCACACGGCGTCTGTTGTGTATTTGGGTGGGGATAAGAAGCGATTAGAGCACATGTATGATACGAATATAGAGGGCACTCGAAATGTTATTGAGGCTTGCTTGAAATATGGGGCACGATTGGTCTATGTAAGTTCGGTGCATTCAATTCCCAAAGCTAAAAAAGGAAAGATAGTTAAAGAAGTTTGCAGTTTTGACCCAAAAAAAGTTAAAGGACATTATGCCAAAACGAAGGCAATTGCATCGCAAATGGTGCTTGACGCTGTGCGGAACGACGGACTCGACGCAATTCTTGTTCACCCATCGGGTATATCGGGACCAAATGATTTCACAGGAACGTATCTAGGGCAAATGGTTGAAGATTATCGGGCTGGGCGAATTCCCGTTGCCGTAAAGGGAGGATACGATTTCGTGGATGTTCGTGATGTGGTCGCAGGAATTATCTCGGTGTCAAAAAATGCCGAAAGAGGTTCGTGTTATTTGCTGACCAATAAATTTTATAGTGTCAGACAAGTTTTGGATATTTTGCATGAATTGGGCGTTGGAAAACGAGTCAAGCGAACATTGCCCATTTGGGTGGCCTGGTTTGGATTACCCTTTTACTCTATGTATGCCAAAGCAGGTAAGAAGCGACCTCTCTACACGAAATATTCTTTGCGTACACTTGGTGAGAATTCAAACTTTTCATACGAAAAGGCGAATAACGAATTAGGTTATTCGCCCAGAGAGTTAAAAGATAGTTTGAGAGATATGATATGAGTTACATTGATGCAAATAATCTACCTATGATGAATTGTGCTTGTGTAACGTCTGCCGCACTTCCGCCTGCTATAAGCGCGTCCTGCAAGTTTGCATACAGTGTGGCTTCCAAATAAATTGTTACGGGAGAATTTCCACTTGGGTTAATGTTTGCTATATCCAGAAGCTCGTTGCCAAAGGATTCAAGTGCATCAATAATGTCATAGATGTCGGTTGGGTCAATACTGCCATCTTCCATTCCTGTAATAAGATTAACCATACCGTCGGCGATGACCTGAAGTGCCTCCAATGAGTGTGCAAAACCACCCGCCGAAAAGTCGACACTTATACTTATATCATCGCCAAGTATGCCGCCAAGCAAGTTCATGTCGTTAAGCGCTTCGTGCACAACCTCAACAACTATTCGTGCAAGTACACTTTTTTCCAAGTTTTCAAGCAAGGTGCTACCGAACATGATGTCAAGGATCTCTGACATGCCGGCATTGGTGTTTGGGTCAAAGTTTATAAGTTCATTTCCAACTTGAAGAAGTGATTGGAGAACACGAAGTTCATAAATCCAGTCAATGTCACCTGCTTCCAAGGCATCCAAAATCTCGTCTATTGCGTTGGCGATGTCAACGTCTACAACAAGGTCAAAATCAAAATCTATGTCAGCAAGCAAGTTTCGAAGTGCAAGTTGCAATACAGGGGCAAAGTTAATTTCCATTGTCAAGATGTTTAAAATCTCGCCAATCGAATCAACGTCCATATCTTCTGCAAGTACGTCCAAGAAATCCTCACCTGCGTTCACAAGGTCGGCGATATCACCCAAGACATCTGTTGACAAAATCACGATTCTTGATATGTCATATGCGGTGTCTTGCCAAGTGAATGGAAAGTCAATGTCATTTTCATCGAGATCAAGAAGTACCATAAGTGGTATACGTAATATGTCAATTGTGTCGAAAGCACCAGCGGTTGACAGAACCTCGGCAAAGATCCATGAATTAAAAAACGGAGTAAGTATGGCGTATACAAGGGAATCTTGCGGTGTATCGCCGTTAATTGATTCAAGCCTTGATGTCGCTGCAGTAAGACCGTTTTCGTCACTCCAGTTGTCGGCAATTGCCCGGAAAGTTTCGAAGATGTTATAATATTCGTCAGTTCCGTCGTAGTGTCTCATGTTTGTGAATATGACTTCGACTATGTTAACAACATTGATAAGTTCGTTGCGAATTCGATTTGCATTCAAACTTGCTATCGTGTTGATAAGTGCGTCGTTGAATCTCTCGTTTAACTCATCGGTCGTGTTGAAAATTCTAACATCGTCAAATAATCCAATTTCATCAATAAATCCAGCAAATCCTTCGCCCGCATTAGCCACCAATCTGACAGAGTCGACTTCAAAAATCTTACGAATTGTGGCACGAATACCGTTGTAGTAAGTTGCAGGCATGTCACGCAATGCCACATCAAAGTCAATCATGTCACCATCTTCGTCAATGAAGTTATTCATAATGGCAAGCACATCTTTGTGAATTTCTGACGCTAAAATAACATCATCACGGAAAGAGATGTTTGGGTGACCCCTTCCTGTACGGATAGTTGTCAAGTAACTGAACATTGGACCGCCAAGAGCCTGCATTCCTGTAATCCTTGAGATAAAGCCATATGCAGAGCGTTGAAATGCATCGTTGACTTCGCGGACTTCTATATATAAATCGGCAAGGTTATGCAGGTCATCGTTGAATACTACTTCTTCGTCGAATTGTCGTGCCGTTAAAGTTGTAAACTCTGGAACATATGTGTCAACCGCACGGACAAGAGCCACTCCGCCATGTACAGGAATCCAAATGAAAAAGAAAATTACAAGAGCTTGTGCAACACCAACTAATATACCCAACCATCTGCGTTGATTCACTGGTCTTTCTTGGAACATATCAAAACCATTTTGTGTCTTCTCCCCAGTCGCGATTTTTGTGGTTCTTGGCGCAATTTTACCTGCGAAAATTATGTAGACGATCCAACTTATGAACCTTAATAAATAGAACAATACAATGAACACAAGCAAACCCATTATAGCCGCTGGCAGGTTTGCAAGTACGGCGTTCAGTTCTGGGAAGTTGGTTACCGCTGCGTTGAATGTAGCATCTCCGCCAATCCAACCGTCAAGCGTGTCTTGGAACATCCTGCCAAACGGTCGCGTGAAAAGTGGTGTCATAAAGAAAGCGGTCAGTGATGCGACAATTACAATCACCAACCGAAATACAGATCTTTTAAATCCACGAATTGCTCCGAACAAAATGCCGAATGCAAGTCCAAACAACAACAGTCCGAACATACCCCATGCTATCCAATTCGCGGCACTCGCTAGTTCTAATCCGTCAGAATAATATTCACCCAATGCGACCTCCAAAACTATGCATTATTTATGCGTATAGTTAAACAATTGTATTACGAAATGTTGTAATTGGCAAATGAATTGCAAAGACTAAGTAAATCGTGGTTAAGAAATTATTTGGTGGATTCAAGCGACAAAGTTTTGTGACAGGTGCTCTGACTCTTGCGGGGGCGGGAATTTTGTGCCGTATTATTGGAGTCGGGTTTCGTATACCCTTTGCAAACATTGTTGGCAACTATGGTATGGGTTTGTACCAAATGGTTTTTCCCTTGTACGCACTCCTTCTTATATTATCAAGTGCTGGCATACCAATAGCGATATCCAAGATGGTTGCAAGGTCGAAATCATCAAGTGAGTTACTAACCTCGCCTGCGGAGGAAAAATCGACCGCTGCTGATGATAAAGAATTAGCAAGTACAGAAAAACGCAGGTCGCTTTTCTTGTCCTCGGCTTCGGATAGTAACTCACTTGATGCTTCCAACAAATTTCACTCCCCACAAAAAATTCTACTTAATGCACTTGTATTACTTGGGTTTATTGGGTTGATTGTCTCTGGGTTGTTTTTGGGGTTTGCTCCGCTTATTGCACGATTGCAAGGCAATGCACAAATCACAAAGATTTATCTTGCAATTGCACCTGCCGTTTTTCTTGTCTGTTTGATAAGTGCTTTCCGTGGATACTTCCAAGGTCTTGGCAACATGATTCCAACAGCCATATCCCAAGTCATTGAACAAACGGTCAAGGTATCAATTGCAATTACGGCGGCGATATTGCTCTACCCTGTCTCTATATATTGGTCGGTGTTTGGGGCGATAGCGGCGATAACAATAAGTGAGATTGTGGGGCTTTTGACACTAATAATAATTTATTTGGTTCATAGGAAAAGAAGTAAGCGACGAGAAAATTTAGTTTTTGAAGTCGTCACAAGTTCGCAAAGCGAACACAGAGATACCGGCAATAATGTGGTTGCGGAGCAACCAGACAAGCGTGAACAACAAGCCTCCGCAGACGAAAAAACTAAATTTTCCCGTCGCTTGTCGTTTACCCTGATGTGGGAGATCTTGAAAAAGTCTTTGCCTATTACCGCGATGGCGTCAATATTTCCGTTGATATTAGTTTTCGATAGTATATTAGTAATAAACATGTTAGAAGCAGGTGGAAGTTCCACTACCGTTGCAACACAACTATATGGCATTTCAAGTGGAACGGTACACACATTGATAAATATGCCCGCGATATTGGGGATAGCGATTGGAACAGCCGTCGTTCCGATGACGGCAAGGTTATTAAAGCAAGACCGCAAGGACGAAGTACGTGAAAAGTTTGGGCTGGCGGTCAAGATGATTTTTGTAATTGCCGTGTTCTTTGCGTTGTTCTATATAGTGTTTGGGCGCGAGATAATCACGCTGCTCTACTCTCGTGCCTTCAAGGACAATCCGCAACAACTTCGCATAGCGTCGAACTTGTTAAAGATTGAAAGTGCCATGATTTTACTTATGGGACTTTCCCAAGTATTTACCGCAATGTTGCAGGGTGCGGGCAAAGCAAAATATCCACTAATTGCCCTTGCAATCGGCGGTGCGGCAAAAGTTATATTTGGCCTGGTTTTTATACGGACTTCTATGGGTATATATGCCGTGTCGATTGGCAATGTTTTATGTTTTGCGATTGCATTTATACTGAACGCTATATTTGCAATTCGTTTCTTGAAAATTCGTCCAAGATTTAGGTTCAGATGGTCAAGTTTCAAGTTGCCCGTATTAATAGCATTACATATTGGAGTACTCATTGGACTTGTGTTTTTGCTACCGGGCGGCAAATGGTGGATAGTTCTGGGTGGTGGGGTTGCGTTCCTTCTATATATAGGTGCGGTCTTGTGTTTGAGAATCTTTCCAATAGGGAAAAATTTATTTAAGACCAAACAAAAAGGGGTAATGCAATGAAGAAAGCAGACTTTGTTTCCAAACTTGCTAAACAACTGAAAAAAACACGCAAAGAGACCAACTTAATCGTCGACGAATTTTCGAAACTAATTACCCAGACACTCAAACGTGGTGACGAAGTGGGGCTTGCAATCGGTAAGTTTCAATTGAAGAAAAGGGCAAGCCGCATTGGCTTCAATCCGCGTACTAAGCAACAAATTGCAATTGCACCTAAAGTTGTGCCTGCATTTCGTCCAAGTAAACAATTCAAGCAAGCGGTTTTGGATTAGACTCTTTTCTTTCTTCTAGACACGACAACTGCAACTGCTATTAATGCCCCTACAAGTACCAACCCACATAGTGCTGCAATTATGATTGCCCATGGTGTGTCATTGCCAGAGGTTTGAGTTTGCAAAGGGGTAATAACTGCGTATAGCGTTGTATCACTTGTAACTGTAATTGTTGCGTTTGGTTGATGGATAACTTGTCCTCCCTGTGTTGTTGCCCAGCCTCTAAATTCATAACCCGATGGTGTGGTTGGGGCAAGAGGCGCAAGGTTTAATTGTTCACCATAATCTATTGTATGTGTCGATGTAACTCCATCTATTGTTAGGGTGACATGTCTTGTTTGTTGTATGATTATATGATTTATTCCTGTGCTCAACTCACTGCTTGTATGCCATGTATCACCGCTTGGTGCGATGGCACGAACTTGTAAATTCCATGTGCCAGCCGTCCATGTTGCCGGAATTGTCCAAGAGGTTGTTGTAAGTGGGGTAACACCACTTATCGCAGTACCATCTCTATAGACTACATATTCACCGAGTGAATTTGTAGAAGTCCAAGCAAGAGCGCCTGCGTTTATTTGTAAATTTGACGGCGCAGTAAGTTGTTGTTTATTAATAGTGAGACTTATGCTTGCAATGCCTGAATTAACAAAATTAATACCATCACCAACGGCATAGACGTCAAAATGAACTGGTCCCACCGCACTGATTGTCTGTGTAACAGTTGTAGCTGGAGCGTTCACTGTTTGCCAAGCGTTGTTACCGAACCTTACACGATATGAAGTTGCGTTGTTTACAGCGTTCCATGTCAGTGTCAACTGGTCATTTTGTGGACGCGTTACAACTAGACCAGTAGGTGCAGGCAAAGCATCAATCAATGCCCTGACGTCTATGTGAATTGCTGGACGCACAGCACGAGCGGAGTCATAAGAATTAGGCATAGTGCGATTACCTGAGTTACTGACGGCCCCAGTGCGATTATCGCTGCCCAGATGTGCAGAACGAAGCCAAGAAGTAGAGGAAAAATTGGTAACGATGCTGTATCCTCTGTCAAAGGCGTTCATGTTCCATTGGCCTGAACGCGAATTTTCTCCTAGACCATCAATATAAGCATGAGCATGGAATCTGTCATCATATGATGTGTTAAAAATTTCGTACCAACTTGGCAACCAAATAAGGTCGTTCTGTGGAACACCCGGGTTACTCATCCTGTCGTTTTGTGATTCGTTCTCCATTCGTGCGTGAGTGTTGTGGCGTTCTTGCTGCCAGGATACATTGTTTGTAGGTATAACGGCATTTGCAATGTCGGAATGGTTAAAATAACCTAAAATAGCATTGAAGTCCGCAACCATATTCTCGCGGATAATGGATGGACGCTGGGCATCCCAGTACACATGACTTTGAACACCATTAACTGGCCCCATTTCGTTAAATAAGCTGCCCCTATATGGGTCTACCATCCATAGAGTCAAAATTCCATCTTGTAGATAAACCAATTGCCACCATCTTGCCCCACCACCCTGGTGAGCGATACCAGTTCCGCGAATTGAGTTTGTAAAGGCACGAAGATAGGTCGTTTGGTCGCCCGAGACTTCGGTAGTTACTGTGTCTGGTAATTCGTCAAACAAACGAATATATATTGCACCGTTTGGCTGTGTAACAATAGTAGGTAAAGTCACAAAGTCGGAAAAATGCCCTGCATTCCGTGCTTGTCCGCCAGTACCAGAGGCCAGACCAGCGACAAGGTCTGGATCACGCAAGATATCCAACAATTGATTAACCACCACTGGATTAATACCTGCTCCCCAATCACTATCTTCATGACCGAAAAGTGCTTCTTCGCTCACACGATGCACATAATAATCGGCGGTTTGCCAATTGACCGATGCATCGACTATAACGCTATCTATGTTACCAATGAAAAGTGACCCAAGCAAGAAACAAGTAAGAACAAAAAGTGTTATTATTTTTTTCATTTGTTTAATTCCCTTATTGATTTTAACTATTATTTGCAAAAATGGCAAATCATTTCATAATGACTGCCCCTTGACATTTTTACCACTTTATGTTAATATGTACATATAATATAAAGAGGTGGAGATATGAATACAAATCGGTGGCTCGTCGTGTTTATTGTTGCAATAATATTGGTGTTAATTGCTGTGATTGCACTTGCTGGGATTTTTGGATGGTTAAGTAGTGACGGGAGGTTTACATTGGTGGATAGGCACGCGATGGAGTTAATAAGTTACAGTAGTTTGGGGCGGTAGTCCCCATTTTTAACTTGTTGCTAAAATTTATGAAGTATATTATTCTTATTTTAGTGCGGAAGTAGTGTAAAGGTAACATCCTGGTTTTGCGTACCAGAAACGCGCGTTCGATCCGCGCCTTCCGCCCCAATTATTCTCATAATACTTGCGCTCAAAAGGGTTTCAGGTGTATACTTGATTGATGAAATCAACATTATTTGACCAGTTAAAAAGTGCAGATGTTTTACCTTCCGATTTAAGCAAACAGGATTTTCAAAAACTAGATTCAACGTTTCCGGTTGTAATTTCCAAGTATATTTTGGACTTGATTATACGAACAAAAGATTCTGCACTTATTAAGCAGTTTGTCCCCGATATTTCCGAATTAGATTGTGGAAATGGTGTAGGTGCATTTTTTAATGACGACAAGAGCCTGGATAATTATCTTATTCAAAAGTATCCGAATCGTTGCATTATTTATGCCACAAGTAATTGTTTTGCAAATTGCAGATATTGCACCAGAAAAGAAAAATGGAACGACCGGAAATCGTTTAAAAAAACAGAGTTCGACAAAAGTATCTCGACATTGAGGAGCTCACCGCATATTGAAGAAGTAATAATAACGGGAGGCGACCCACTTACACTATCACTATCTAATTTGGAATACATACTATCGAGTCTGAAAAAAATCAAATCCATCAAGGTAATTCGACTGGCAACACGTGCGTTTACGTCAAACCCATCAATAATAAACGATGCACTTGTTGATGTCTTGCGCAAAAACACTCCAACAGTTATCTGTACTCAATTTAATTGCGAGTCGGAATTATCGGAAGAGTGCGTTGTTTCTCTGGAGAGAGTTCAATTACTTGGCATTCCAGTCTTGAATCAGAGTGTTTTGTTAGCTGGTGTAAACGACACCTATGAGAAGATGAAGGCCTTATTGACAAAATTGGTTGAAAACAGAGTCATACCCTACCATTTGTTTCATGCTTTCAAAACTAGAGGCACAGAGCACCTAAGGACATCGGTGGAGACAGGAGAGATAATAGTAAACCAGTTAGTTGGAAATGTCGGTGGATGGTGGCGTCCGAAATATATCATAGTGCCACACGAAACAGGTGTTAAAATTCCACTCTGTCCTAATGGATTGGTTAATAGAAGTGAAAATAGCATTACCGTCAAAGATTTTCATGGACGACAAGTCAAGTATGAATAACTATGGTTTTTGTGCAATTAGAACCCTTGGAAAGCCATTTATATCTTTAACCGTTTCAATATTTTTCCATGAGCTGTCGGTAAATATTTGTATCACAGAAGTCGGGTCATAACCAATCACTAGAAGCAACAATCCCCCATCATTGAGGTAGTTAGATGCTTCTGTCGCGAATATGCGAATATATTCCAACCCGTCTTCTCCTCCATCAATTGCAATCCGTGGCATATAGAGTCTGCCCTGTTGTGCTAGTTCATTTACTCTTTGTGTAGTTATTTGTGGTAGAGATGAAACGATGATGTCGAATTTATTTTCGATTTGTTTAAACATGTCACTCGTTACAGATTTTACTTTGACAGCATTTAATGACGCATTCTTCGTTGCTATGGCAAGTGCATCTTTGGAAATATCCGACATAAAAAGGTCACAATTAACGTTTTTAGCAATTGCTATGCCTAATGCGCCACTTCCTGTGCCTACGTCTAATATCTTTGGATCGCATATGTCTTTTAATTTTGTAATTGTCGTCTGAACAAGAATTTCAGAGTCAGGACAAGGTGGGATGACGTCCGGTGTTATTATAAGGGGTAAATCATAAAATCTCCATTTCCCACGCTTGTATGCGAGTTCACGGCCTATACGCTTAACTTCAACGCATAGAGCCGCATCCGTATCGGAGATTTCATCACAATCAGAAAATTGGATTCGTGGCACGTCCAAAACCGCCGAAATTATTGCATCATCGATTGCTTTGTTTCTTAATCTTTGTTTTAATTTCGCTATAGTCATTTTTTAATTATATATATAAAATACTAATTGTGTAAATTAGTATTTGTGTTATTCTCTTCTCTAGATGGATAAAATGCGTAAGTTGATGTTGTTTTGTAAAGACAAAGGATTTGTTTTTGCAGGAAGTGAGATTTATGGTGGCGCGGCAAACACCTGGGACTATGGACCTTTAGGGGTTGAGCTAAAAAATAATATAAAAAAAGAATGGTGGAAATATTTTGTTCAAGAGAGAAAAGATGTTGTTGGTTTTGATCCAAACATAATTGCGCATCCTCAAATTTATAAAAGTGCAAACACTCTAGACAATAGCATAAGCGAGTTATTGCTCTGTATGGGGTGCCATACACGTAAACGCATAAGCAACCTTGAATCATTAAAAGGTGAGGAGTTTGAATGTAGTAAGTGCAGATGTGAAAAATTCGAAAAGATTCAAGATATTAATTTGATGTTTGAACTTGATAAAGTAGGTCCAGATGGAATTACTACTTATCTAAGACCAGGGTCTGAGCAGGCGGTTTATAGTAACTTTCTGTACTTCAATGAAGTATTAAAGGTGCCATTCCCTTTCGGTGTCGCCACAATCCCGAAGGTTTTTCGTAATGAATACGTAACTGGAAATTTTATATTTAGAGTAATTGAGTTCGAACAACTGGAATTATTATATTTCTGTGATAAAAAGCAAATTTCAACTGTTGCAGAGAAGTTTTCGCGAGATGCCTTTAATTTCTTGGCGGAAAGATTGGGTGTTTCTGAAACTAACTTAAGAATAGAGCCATGTACCAGACTTCCACATTACGCAAAATTTGTCAATGACGTTGAATACAATTTTTGCTTTGGGTGGGGTGAAATTTGCTCGACTGGGGATTGCGGCGACTATGATTTATCGTTGCATGAAATATCTAGTGGGAAGTCAATGAGGCATGACGGCGAAATACCGAATATCGCTTTTATCAGTCACGGGCTAGACAGGGTATTTCTTATGACTTTATATGAGGCCTATGCCGAGCATATTGTTAGTGATAAAGTGCAGATTGTGTTGAATTTGAAGCCAAGTATAGCCCCATATAAGGTCGCTGTATTGCCCTTTTATAAAGGGAACAAAAAACTTGTAGAGAAAGCACAGGAGATTTTTGACAGACTGAGCAAGATTTTTAGCGTAACATTCGATTCTTCACAGAATGTAGAGAAAAGATATTTACGACAAGACGAGATAGGAACTGTATTCTGTGTCGTTATTGATTTTGTAACACTAGAAGATGGTAGTCTTGCCACGCGAAAGCGTGGGGAGAGTAAGACAAACCGGATGTGTGTCGATGGACTGATTGATATGGTGCATATTGAGTGTTGATAAGAACGGGCAACATTATTTTACTTGACAGATATAAATAACTGCTATATAATATCTAGATAGATGCCTGCGAAAAAGACTAGACGGTCTTTTTTATATGGAAACTTGACTAAAAGGGGGCCGAGATGGCAAAAAAAAGTAAAGGGGCGCGTATTAAAATTACTATGGCGTGTACAGTATGTAATCAACGCACCTATGACACTGAAAAGAACAAGAAGAACGATAACGAGAGAATTACTCTTAACAAATATTGTCGTTTTTGTAAGAAGACAACAGAACACAAAGAAACGAAATAAGGGGGTGGTCTTTTGTGGCTAAAAAGAAAAAGCAAGAAACTGGCGGGTTGCAACAACCGAAATTGACTGTTGCTGAAAAAGAACAGGTCAAACAAGAGCGCGAAGAAGTCCGCAAGAAAGAGAAGAAAAAACGCGAAAAGAAAGAAAAAGGCGAGCGTCGTGGATTTTTCCGTTGGGTAAAGGGAATTTTCGTTGAATTAAAAAAGGTCCGCTGGCCAACCTTTTCGCACACAGTAGCACAGACTGGCGTCGTGTTGGCGGTAGTGTTGATATTCAGTTTGCTTGTGTTTGGAATTGACCGCGGACTGACAGAACTTTACCAATTATTAACAAGAAATTTAGCATAAGTTAAAATTTAGGAGATACTATGGATATAAGAGAAGATTTGGATGAAGAAGTTGTGGATGTTAACAACGAATCTAGTCTTGTTATAGAAGATGTTGAAGAAACAGAAGTGCAAGAGATTGTAGATGTTTCTCATGTAGAAGAAGTTATAACGCAAGAAGTGGAAGAAATCGAAGAATTGGGCGGTGAAATTGGTGAAATCCCAGTAAGTGACGATGATGAAGGCTCAACCGCATCTGGCGATGATGAAGAAGATGCAGTGGTTGCTGCCGGCGACCCTCCCCCAGACACATCCCAAGTCGGGCGTCGTATGGAAACCGAAGAGCGGTGGTATGTATTACACACTTTTAACGGGTATGAAGTCGTTGCGAAGGACAACTTGGAAAAGGTTGTAGAAAAATATGGCATCCAAGACAGAATTAAAGAGATTTATATTCCGTCCGAAGAAGTTGTAACCGAAAAGCGTGGTAAAAAAGTTCTGACACCTACCCGAACAATGCCAAGTTATATTTTCGTTAAAATGATTTATGGTGACGACTTATGGCACATGATTACCCGTACTCGTGGTATCACAGGCTTTGTTGGTCCAAAGGGTCGACCGCTCCCCCTTTCTTCTAAAGAAGTTATATCTATGAAGTTAGAAAAGAAAGCAAATCTGATAAATACTTCTATTGAAGTTGGCGATGTTGTACAAGTCATTGATGGACCACTTGGCGGACAGACAGCAACTGTCACAAGTGTCGATGTACACAACAAAAAATGTACAGTAACGGTCGGTATGTTCGGGCGGCCAACAACAGTGGAACTTGCATTTACACAAGTTAAAAAATAAGTTACAAAAACTGGGAACACTGCCCAGTTTTTTAATTAGTTAATATAGACTTTAATCATAAAAGAAACTTTGAATATTAGCTATACTCTTCTGTCCACAGTTTATCCACATATTGTGGAAAACTATATTTTGATATATACTAACTTATGTTTTGGGCTTTGTTGATACTTTCATTCATCGCTTACTCTATCGGGGTTTTCTTTATTGAGAGTTGGTGGGCACTTCTATGTTTGAGTGTTCTTCAGATTTTACTTCTTTTAACCTTGCGTATAAATTCATTGCGCGCACTTAAAAACTTCTTGCTTATATTGCCACTTATTGTTTTAACTTTTGTTCTTAACTTCTGGTTTGTTGATTTGAATACTGCCCTGTTATTTTCTGTTCGGCTTTTGCTTATTTCCAATATGGGGTTTATCTTCGCAACGAAAATTCCAATATTAAAGTTTGTTCGCGGGTTAGAGATTCTGATGTTGCCCTTGCGAGTGTTTAGAGTCAATACGCGCAGTATCGCGGTAACCATGGCGATAGCAATAACTTTTGTTCCCATAGTTTTCGATGAGTATAAAAAAGTCCGAGAAGCTATGCACGCAAAAGGCACGCGCCCGAAGTTGATTCTAACAAGTAAGATTTTTATGTACAAGATTTTATATAGTTCATCAACATTGTCGCACACATTACACGCGAAGGGCTATCAGTAATTTGTTAAATTTTTCTTGTCAATGACTTTATTTGAATATTTCGTTTTTTGTGCATTGTACACAAAATATTGTGGTGGCGGGTAAAACTCTTGCACTATATGTTGTGGTTTGGTAAGTTAGAGCATATACAATAGAAAAGGAGAATTTCATGGTCAAAACTGTGTTGAAGCGGGATGGTAGTCGTCAAAAGTACGACGGAAAGAAAATCGAGGATGCTATTTTCAAGGCTGCGGTAGCCTGTGGAGGAAGCGACAGAACACGTTCTAAAAAGATACGCGAATCGGTCGAAGCCGAAATGAAGGTGCGATTTGCGGGCAAGACACCTACTGTCGAAGAAATCCAAGACATCGTTGAAAAATGTCTTATCAAGGCGGGTCATGACCAAGTTGCAAAAGCATATATTTTATATCGGGAAAAACGTCGTGGGGCAAGAGAAGAAAATGCCCTTATCGGTGCAACCATAGCAACATTCCATAGGTACTTGGGCGGTGATGACTTTGCCGTGAAGGAAAATTCAAACCAGCAACGGTCTGTTATGGGGCTTATGAACTATGTGAGGGAAGAGTTTACGAAAAGATATTGGCTTAATGAAATTTATCCGTTCGAAGTCGCCGAAGCGCACAGAAGCGGTGCATTCCATTTACATGATCTTGGTTTCTACGGCGCATATTGCGTGGGTTGGGATGTGAAGCAGATTTTAATGATGGGATTCACAGGAGTTCCTGGTAAAGTTTCTTCTGCTCCGCCAAAGCATTTTCGTGTTGCTCTTGGGCAGATCTGTAATGCCACATTCACTTTGCAAGGTGAAACTGCGGGGGCACAGGCATGGTCTTCGTTTGATACATATCTTGCACCTTTTATCAGGTACGATGGACTTGATTACAAGCAGGTAAAACAGGCAATTCAAGAATTTATATACAATATGAACGTAGCGACAAGAGTTGGTTTTCAATGCCCGTTCTCAAATATTACTTTGGATATTACATGCCCAAAAACGCTTGCTGACGAACATGTAATTATAAGCGGTATGCCACAAGAAGAAACATATAAAGAATTCCAATCTGAAATGGATACATTTAACCGAGCATTTTGTGAAGTCATGTTGGCGGGAGATGCGTCAGGTCGAGTATTCTCGTTCCCGATTCCTACGATAAATGTAACGCCAAGTCTTGATTGGAATTCGCCTGTGATGGATTCGGTGATGGAGATGACGTGTAAGTATGGAATTCCATATTTCGCGAACTTTATTAATTCTGACCTGTCGCCTGAGGATGCTGTTTCTATGTGTTGTCGCTTGCGTCTTGACACGCGAGAATTGAAAAAGCGTGGTGGTGGTTTGTTTGGGTCTAATCCGCTTACAGGAAGTGTGGGTGTTGTTACAATCAACATGGGGCGACTTGGATACAAATCAAAGAATGAAAAAGAGTTCTTTGAAAATTTGGAAAATTTGAGTAACCTTGCAAGAAACAGTTTGGAGCTTAAAAGAAAAGTTGTTGAAGATCAAACAATAAAAGGGTTATATCCGTACAGTAAATTCTACCTGCAGAGTGTTAAAGACTCTCGTGGTGGATACTGGGCGAACCACTTCTCCACCATTGGGATTGTGGGTATGCATGAATGTTTGTTGAACTTATTTGGCAAAGACAAGGGTATCGACACAACTACTGGTAACAAATTTGCAGTAAAAGTTCTTAATTTCTTGCGAGAAAAAATGTCGCAATATCAAGAAGAAACGGGTAATATTTATAACTTAGAGGCAACGCCAGCCGAGGGTGTAGCACCACGGATGGCCATGATTGACAAGAAGCGTTACCCAGACATCATTACAAGCGGTGGCGATACACCATATTATACAAACTCAACACAAATGCCTGTATCATTTACGGACGATGTGTTTAAAACAATCAAGATGCAGGATGAATTACAGAGTCTTTATACTGGTGGAACTGTTCTACATATATACATGGGTGAACGATTGGAAGACAAAGAGACAGCAAAGAGTCTTATACAGAAGATTTTTGCAAAAAATAAAATGCCATACGTAAGCTTAACACCAACATTTAGTGTCTGCGACAACCATGGATATTTGAAAGGCGAGCACTGGAACTGCCCTACATGTGACGGTGAAACAGAAACTTGGTCACGGGTTGTGGGCTTCCTTCGTCCAGTACAAAATTACAACGCCGGCAAGAAAACCGAATATAAAGATCGTGTTAAATTCAAAGTCCAAGACGGGTGTGCATGTTAGTCGCAGGATTTCAAAAAAATTCCTTCATAGACTACCCTGGCAAAATTGCCTCGGTAGTCTTTTTAGGCGGCTGCAACATGCGGTGTCATTACTGCCATAACTCGGAATTGCTTAAAGCAGAATCAAATAAACTTGACTTTCAAAAGGAGATTTTGCCGCAGATAAAAGAACAACTTGGCTTTATTGATGCAGTAGTCATTTCCGGCGGAGAGCCTACAATGCACCCTTACATAATCCAAATAATTAAAAAAATTAAATCTCTCGGACAAGATTTACTTATCAAACTAGATACTAATGGAACAAACCCACAAATAGTAAAAGATTTAGTGGAAAAAGGTCTCGTTAATTACATTGCTATGGACGTCAAGACCCTTATTCAAAAGTACGACCAAATTACTGGAGTGCAATATACTGCGTTTTCGCTGGAACATATACAAGAAAGTGTTGCATTTATCAAATCACAATACAAGGTTGATTACATGTTTCGCACTACCCTGTCACCCATGTTGATTGAAGAAGATTTTCATGCAATCGCGGAACTTGTCCATGGGGCAAAAACTTTTCAATTACAACAATTTGTGCCGAATGACTTTTCGAACTCACACAAGATTGTCGGGCTACCCTATCGCCCTGAACAAGCAGAAAAATTTGCAGACATCGTGCGTCCGCATGTTGGGGAAGTTTTGTTGCGGGGCTTTTAGATAATTTTAGCTTGTCCTTTGCCAGTTTTTTGGCTATCATATAAATATGAATTATAAATCATGCAGAAGAATTCACGAGATGTTTTGTCTTGATGAAAATAACGAGCCATACCTGAAGTTGGCAGACAAATCGAAGGGAAAAATAACCGTTTCTAACTCCCTTGAGAAGGGTTATATTTATGCCAGTTTCTTTTTCTATGACAAAGTTATGGATGAACTAAAAAAGTTGGATACAATGATTCGTAAAGTTATGGACGAAATTCGCATGGAAGTCCATTTCGAAGAAAACAAGAACATGCTTATGGAATTGTCCGCTCGTGTGAGGTATACAATTGGTAACAATGCCTTGGACGCGTTTATAAAAGAAATTTTGGCGGAAGATGGGTTCGCGTTGTCGCTTACACCTGCCGATTACGAGTTAAAGAAGTTTAACGAGATAAAAGAAGCTATTTGGAGTGAGTTGTTTGAAAATTTTGTCAACATGACATTCCGAAATGCAACCGATGTTGGAGGGTATAAAACTTTCAAGTTTACAGAAGAATACGTGAAGGAACTTACCGACCGACAGCGTAAGTTGCTTGCTCCTGCCCTGCGGATGGCCGGGTTTATCAATCAAATAAGGCTGGAAGAGTTTCAACTCTTACCGGATTTTTCGGCAAGATACAAGCCGATTCCTGTTCGGGAAAAATTTGACGCTAAAGAAGAGGAAATAAAGATGAATTTGAAGCGATTAATGGAAAAATATTTGTAAATCACTTAAATTTGTTTTGAACTTTTGTGAAAGTAGCATATAATATATCGTCACTTCGGTGATTACTAAAAATAAAACGAACAAGGGATATATATAACTATGGACTTTTGCAAAAAAAATCTAGCCAAGTTGGCTATAGCGATACTCTCACTTGTCGGATTGGTATTGATGATAGTAAATTTGGCGACGGTTGGTGGACGTATGGGTATACCGACGCCATTTATGTCGCTTGGTCTTGAGATTGGTATAGCTGTATTATTCGCGGGAATCGTTGTCTACTTGGTGTGCGACATGTTTGGTGTTTGTAGATGCGCAAAGGCGGCCTTGTTGATTGCAACTGCTCTAATCACAAGTGTATTCATAACGTTTGTGCTTGTTCATTTCATAAGATTGGATGCAAGCAGGCACATTATAATCCTTCATGCAGCACAATTAATCGCGTTTGGGCTTTTCCCGTTTGTGTTCGGATTAAAAAAGTTATCATATAGAAAACGTGAAAGAAAAATTAAGCCAGAACAACAAAAAGAAGAAGTGGTGGAGTAAGCCACTTTTTTATCTCACATCTATGCTACAATTTCACATGAAAGAAAAAGCAGAAAAACTATGTTCAAAAACAAAAACATTTATTTTGTCTTGCAATGACGGGGACGGATATCCCATGACAAAGGCGGTTGTCAAGACAAAGGATCAAAAGCTTGGCGAGTTATATTTTATAACTAACACTTCGTCAAAGTTTGTAGATGCATTAAGTAAAAATCCGAAAAGTAGTGTCTATTTTTATTCCCGCAAATTGATTTTTTACAAGGGCTGTTACTTAAAAGGCGACATGGAAATTGTAACAGACATGAATATAAAGAAAAAGTATTGGCGGAACCTTTGTAGAAATGCCTACGCCGAAAAATCTTTTGCCGACCCCGACTTTTGCGTTTTGAAATTTACTCCCAAAACATGCCGATATTATAGCAACTTCAAGATTAATGAGTTTGAAATGTCGTAACACCTTGCATTTATCCACATTTGATGTTATTATTGAGTCACGATGGATAAAAACAAGGTTTGGGCGGACGCACAAAAGAAAATTCAAGACAAGGTAAGTGCCATTTCTTTTGATTTGTGGATAAAGACTCTGGAAGTCGAAGAATTTTCAAGTGGTGAGTTTATTCTGTCTGCGCATTCAAAGGCGGCAAAAGACCAAGCCATGAACGACAGACATTTTCCACATATAGAAGAAGAATTAAAAGACACAGCGCCAATCATAGAAAAAGTCACAATTATCGACGCAGTCGAAAAAGAAAAACGAGAAGCAATTAAACTAGGCACTCCCCCACCCACCACAAAAGAACAACACAAAAACAGATTTATCCCCATAAATCCACTTAAGACTTTTGATTCGTTTATTGTGGGAAAAAGCAATGAATTTGTAGCGGCCGCCGCCGAGGCAGTAGCAAATAACCCCGGCAAAAAGGTAAATCCACTTTTTATATATGGGTCAAGCGGACTTGGCAAGACACATTTGCTTCACGCCATTGCAAACCATATATCCGAGAATCACCCACATATGCGGATAGCGTTTTCGACTTGCGAGAATTTTTTGAACGATTATGTTGATTCTATAAAGAATAAAACAGTATCTGCGTTCAGAGAAGGTTACCGAAATGTCGATGTACTCCTGATCGATGATGTACATATTATTGAAAATAAATCAGGCACTCAAGAAGAATTTTTCCATACCTTTAACGACCTTTATCAAAATGGCAGGCAGATTGTGCTTGTCAGTGACCGCCATGCAGACAAGTTCGTCACATTAGAAGAACGTATGCGTAGTCGTTTCAAATCGGGACTTATCCAAGATATTACTGTGCCTGACATTGAAATGCGAATGGCTATCTTGCAAAAGAAGGCGACCCTTGAAAATCGAAAGCTGTCGCCAGAGGTCGTCGAGTATATCGCCGATTATTGTGACTCGGCGATGAATGTACGCGACATGGAGGCAGCGCTTTTCAAAGTGTTGTTTTATGCCGATTTGAAGGGTCATGACTCCCCTACTCTTGATGATTGCAAAGATGCCTTGCAAGAGTCCGTTGAAGAAAAGCATACACAAACTACAGCGACATCAATCATAGACAGCGTGTCAAAATACTTCAACATACCAAGAGAAGACATCACAGGCAAGAAGCGTAACCGCGAATTTGTTGAACCACGAATGGTTGCGATATATTTAATAAGCGAATTTTTGAATTTGCCACTTGTGTCTATTGGTGGGCTTATGGGTGGGCGTGACCATACAACAATTATGCATGCCAAAAACAAGGTTGCAACATTATTAAAAGATGACCAGCGCACAAAGCGAATCATAGAAGACTTGTCAAAGATGATTTCGCATAGTTAAGGAGATTCACGAATGAAGATAAGAAGTGTTTCTCTAAACGGGTTTAGGAACCATAAAGACACAACGGTGACTCTGGGCGACGGAGTCAATATTTTTGTGGGTGACAACGCACAAGGTAAGACAAATTTGCTGGAAAGTATTTATTTGGCCTGTGTCGGACGTGGTTGGCGAACACACCGCGATAAAGAAATGATTAACTTTGATAAAAATACCTCCCGAATTAAAACAATCGCGACCAAAAGTTACGGAGATGTCGAGGTCGAAATTAAATTATCTAAGACAGAAAAAAAATCTATCAAGATTAATGGCATTCCCGTTCAAAAAATGGGCGAACTTATGGGTCAAATTAATTGCGTGTTTTTTTCGCCCGACGAATTGCGCCTTGTAAAAGAAGCACCCCGTGACCGCCGTCGATTCATGGACATAGACTTGAGTCAAATGGACAAGAGCTATTTCTACGCCCTACTTCGTTACAACAAGATATTGTCACAGCGGAACGCTCTGCTTAAATCTCGTGACGAAGATATACAAAAAGGTCTTGAGATATGGGACGTGGAACTCGCAAAATATGGCTCAATTATTATTCAAAAACGAATAGAATTCTTGAATAAACTTCGTCCAGAGGTAGAAAGAGTTCATTCATTCTTAACCGATTCAAAAGAAAAGATAGAGTTAAAATACGAAGGTATTCTAGACCAAACTACCCTGCTTGACGAACTAATCAAAAATCGCGATAAAGACATGCGCCTTAAAACCACGACAAAAGGCCCACACCGCGATGATATTTATATATCAATAGATGGCAAAGACGTGCGTTCGTTTGGGAGTCAGGGTCAGCAACGCACTGTTGCCCTGTCGATAAAGTTGGCGGAATTAAAAATTTTCGAGCAAGTGACAGGCGAAATCCCAGTGCTTTTACTGGACGATGTATTAAGCGAATTGGACCACAATCGCCGTACAAGGCTAATTAAAGCCATTAGCGGGTGTCAGTCAATTATCACAACTACTGATCTGGACGATATTTCTGAAGATATATATAGTATAAATACTTTCTATATTAAATATGGAAGAATAAACTAAAATGTTCCACGTGGAACATTTTTATGATCCTAGCCAATTTAGTAAGGGCGCTATCACTCTTATGCATTGTTCATATATCCATAAAAAGACTGTGCTGTCTTCGAATATCCATTCTGGCAGCCATTCCAAAAATGTCATAGATTCGGCAAAAAGAAGAAAAGTCGAAAGCATGGTCATATAGATTATAAATCTGACTATTCCTAGGAAAAGCCCGCAAATTTGGTCTACTCTGTTGAAGACCCGACACCTTTCTTTCATTCTTGAAACTTTGAGTTTGATGAGCCACAGGATAATCCTTATGACCACGAATAAGACGAGGGTTACGAAAACAAGCAGTAAGATAAAGCCATTATCCCTTGCAAATGAGTCAAGTACACCTTCACCGCTAAACAGCTGGCCGAATACTTCTGCCAAGCTGAACCATCTGTCTAAAAGATTGGCAACAGGTCGAGCCAGGAATAAAGCTACTATCATTGTGGCAAAAATGGTCACGAGTGATATAAGTCCGCGTAAAAAGCCCACGCGGATGCCTACGATGCAAAACATGATCAAGAGTGTAACCACTACAATATCGACTAGCATGCTTTAAGTATAGCACATAATTAAAAAATGTTCCACGTGGAACATTTTTTAATTTTATTCATGCTTAAGATATTCCGCCAACCTCTTTAAATCTTTTTTATCGAAGTAGTCAATCAGTATTCGTCCTTGACGTTCGCTACCTTGGATTGTAACTTTTGTTCCCAAAATTTGAGTTAGTTCGATTGCAAGTTGTCGAAGCTCTGGGGTTAAAGATTTTGGTTTCGAACTTGAGGCCACTGGTTGTGTGTCTTTAATCAAGTCTTCCAGCTCACGTACGCTTAAACGCCCTAGAACGCACTTCTTTGCAAGAATGATGCATTTCTCACTGTTTGGTACAGCGACCAAGCACTTGCCATGGCCAACGCTCAGTTGGTTGCTTTCAATCAATAGTTGAACTTCTATAGGAAGGCTTAATAGTCTCAAAGTATTCGCAATTGAACTTCTGCTTTTACCAAGTACGGTTGCAACCTTTTCCTGAGTAAGAAAGAAATCATCCATCAATTTTTTTATACCCTTGGCGAGTTCGATCTCGTTTAAATTTTCTCTCTGCAGATTCTCTATAATCGCTATCTCGGCAACTTGTCGTGGACTATAGTCGCGTACAAGGGCAGGGATTTGTGTGAGACCAGCAAGTTTACCTGCGCGCCATCTACGCTCACCGGCGACAATCATATATCTTTCACCAACCTTGTTAAGAAGAATAGGTTGGAAGATGCCGCTTGAAGCGATGCTGTCCGCTAACTCTTGCAGTTGTACAGGGTCGAAACTCTTTCTTGGTTGGTTTACATTGTTATCGATTAACGTGATGTCGATTTCCGTTACTCCTGACAGAACAGGGGAAGTGGCTTTAACTTCCTTTGCTTTGATAAGCGGCAATCGAGCTTCCTCTCTGATGGCTGCGTGTGTGGTTGGTCTGGTAATTTCCTGAGTCTCTTTTTTAAGGCTTTCGTTCTCTTCGTCAAACATAGCTATCAGTGCGCCTAGTCCTTTTCCTAGTCCTCTTGAACTGCTCATAATGTTTTCTCCTTTTTGTATTAAGACTAAATACCATCCTAGAAAAACTTTGTCAATTAAATTGTTCCACGTGGAACATTTGTAGTAATTCATCTATAATAATTATGTATTAGGTTGATATATAAACTGATTGACTTTGTGCTCGCATATAGAGTATTCTTTACTATAAATAAAGGAGATATATAATGGCAACAGCAGAAAAACCAGTTAAAGAAAGCGAGAAGGAAAAAGCACTCAACGCGGCACTTGCACTTATTGAAAAGGCCTACGGAAAAGGCGCTATTATGAGGATGAATGATGGACCTATCCTTCGTAACATCAACGTAATACCGACGGGGTGTTTGACACTTGATCATGCACTTGGAATAGGTGGAATTCCGCGGGGGAGAATCACCGAGATCTATGGCCCAGAGAGCAGTGGTAAAACCACCGTATCGCTACACATCGTCGCAGAAGCGCAAAAGATGGGGCTTACATGTGCGTTCATAGATGCCGAGCATGCACTTGACCCAATATATGCAGAGAAATTGGGTGTAAAATTAAACGACCTTATTGTGTCGCAACCAGACTCTGGTGACCAGGGCTTAGACATTGTGGAAAAACTTATTTCCAGTGGCGTTATTGATTTAGTAGTAATTGACTCAGTAGCTGCGCTTACACCTCGTCAAGAAATCGAGGGTGATATAGGTGATACACACGTCGGACTTCTTGCACGTTTGATGAGTCAGGCCCTTCGTAAACTGACTTCAATTGCGCACAAAACAGACTGTTCAATTATATTTATAAATCAATTGCGCGACAAAATTGGAAACCTTATGCCGGGGCAGAGTCCAGAAACGACAACGGGTGGAAAGGCGTTGAAGTTTTATTCGTCTGTGCGGTTGGACGTTCGTCGTACGGGAAGTATCGACGTAATGGACGCAGGAAAAAAAGACTTTATCGGAAACAAAACACGTGTCAAGGTTGTCAAGAACAAGCTTGCGCCACCATTCAAGTTGGCCGAGTTTGAAATCATGTTCGGAAAGGGTATCTCTCAAGAAGGTTGTATTCTCGACCTTGCATTGAACTACGGTATAGTAGAAAAGAGTGGTGCATGGTTTTCATATAACGGCGACAAGATAGGGCAAGGCAGAGAGAAGGTAAAAGAAAATCTTGAAACCAATAAAGAACTCGCAGATGAGATTTTATTGAAAGTGCGTGAAAAAATGGGGGCTTAATGGAAATCAAGACCTTTGGCGAATATCAAAAATGGGCAATGAAAACACAACAGCAATTTCCGACCCATGAAGCGCGCCTTACAAATGCGGCGCTTGGATTGGCGGGCGAATGCGGTGAAGTTATCGAGCCTATCAAAAAATTCTTATGTGGAAGCAAGCCCGAATTAAAGCCCGACAAAATGCGCGAAGAAATCGGCGGTGTACTTTGGTACATAGCTTCTCTGTGTGACTGTTTGGGGATAACCTTGCAAGAAGTCGCAGAATATAATGTCAAACAACTAAAGAAGCGACACGGAGATTGTTATTCGGGCTATGGAAACAGAGATGGAGAAAGTAAAGATTGATGAGTGTCGACTTTATGAAAATCGCTCTTGATCAAGCGAAAAAGGCCTTTGCAAAGGGCGAAGTTCCCATAGGGGCGGTAATTATCCAAGAAAAAAATTGTACTAAAAAAATAATCTCGAAAGCCTTTAATAAAAGAGAATCTTCACAAAACGCACTTGACCATGCCGAAATCATTGCAATTAAAAAGGCTTGCAAGAAATTAAAAAGTTGGCGACTTGATGATTGTATGATGTATGTGACATTGCAACCTTGTATTATGTGCGCAGGTGCAACATTGAATGCCCGAATAAAAAAAGTTGTCATCGGTGCAAAGTCTGACAGACAAAATGAACTAGATATTTATCAAAACAATAATCTTAATCATAAAACAGAAATTGAATTTGAACAGGGAAGTGTCACCGAAGAATGTTCAGAAATATTAAAGAAATTTTTTTCAGAAAAGAGATAGAGTAATTCTCTTTTATTTTCACACAAAATGCTTTATACTAAACTATGCCAACACCAGTTCGCATAGTTTCTGCGTATGTAGCGGGTGCCGTGCTCGGTATATTTTTGATTGCTTTCGGATTGTTCTCGCTCATATTTTGGTTTCCGCGCGACATTCGAATTATGGGTATGGGTAATGTTAATGTAAGACAGATATATACACGTTATGCATGCGCTGACATCGCTGAAATTTTGGACAGTCGCAATATCATGATAAATTCACGAACGACTGATATACAAATCAGGGCAGCTAACCCAGGTCAAGGTGACGAGGGAACCTTGTTGCTCTTTGAAAATGCAAGAGGAATTACCTTTAATGAGTGGAACAGAACACATGTGTCATGGGGAATGGAACTGGCAGATTGTGGAAAAGCTTTCTATTCAATAACTGTGCACGAGCCGAATGGTGCAATTCAAAGACAGGCTTACTTGCTTATAAGTATCGTTAGTGATGGCTCGGGTTCTCCATTTAATTTTGTATTTAATACTGGTACCGCAAATGTATCTTTCCAAGGTGATTCCCCGGCGGATGTTCTAAATGTAGAATCTATTGTTATCAATCATGGTTCGGTCGGCATATTTGATTTTCCGCCGCCTGCTACAATACATCCATTCGAGATGTCAATTGAAAGGTTAACGATAAATTCATCTCCTGCGACAGTACGTGCGCGATCACCAGTTACTGAGAATGTAACGATAAACAGCAGGTTGGGTAATTTTAACTTCGGTGAAATAGGCACACAAGCGGCAGTATTGCCGACCCTTGTAGTAACAAACAGTACGTCTGTAAGCGTTACGGCGGGGCAGATAGAAGGTGATGTGTATTTCAGGTCTGGCGGTGGATCTTTAAGTTCTTCTGGGGTGGGTGGAAGTATTAAATTTAACTCGGCAACAGCACAACTGCGTCCGTCTACCGTAGGCGGCGATTTATATGCAACGACTTCAACTGGATCAATTGTCGCGACCCGTGTTTATGGAAATGTCGATTTTACAACTGGTGTAAGCGGGAGTATCTCGGTTACCGAGATACGCGGTGATTTGACTGCAACTTCAACTGCTGGTGGTAGTATATCGTCAGTGTCCGTGTGGGGCGAGTCAGATATTAATGTAGTCCGTGCCAGCGTGACATTGGGAACGGGAAGTGGTCCAGGAATAACGGCAGGAGTGCGGGGGGATACGACAATTCGAAACATATATGGTCCAACGAGTGTTTCATTTATGGTTGGTCTACCTAATGAGCCAGAATTATATATAAGAGGTTTTGACGGAAATATAACTGTCAGAAATATTGTTGGTCCAACCGAAATTATAGTTGGTCTACCAGAACGAGTGGGCGGTAGAGCAATAGTTGACGCGGGTTTTAGGGCAATTGCATCCGGCCCAACAGGCACAAATCGGATATACCATATGGGTAGTACTAATCCGAATACAAGTCATGGGAATATCACAATACGATTACAGGGATTTGTGACAACACTTCCATATTTCCAGCCTTTCACTTTGTCTGTTGCAAATTCTCGTGATGCGTTCGACAGGACAGGGTGGGATACTCTTGATTCGCAAAGTAATATCCGTCCTGGAAGTGTTAATCCAGGTGTGTCTATAACTCCGATAACTGCCCCAGGGGGTGAGCCTTGGCTTGTACAGCAGGGCAGTGCGTCGCATATACTAGAAGTTAATACCACAAACAGGGTGTTTATATATAGAAGTGCCTAGTTTGTTTGGGTGCTATTGACAATTTTAATATTTTTATCGTATAATATTGGCATGTTTTATTTTATGGTTGATGCATTGGGTGCATTCTTCGGGCTCTTCAGTGGTTATGTCTTGGCGGTTTTGGCAATAGCTGTTATTTGTTGGGCCTTCATTGTCTGGGTGCCGACTGTTATATTTTGGAAAGAATTGGTGAACAAAAATGGTTGTCGCAAGGCAACCCGAACACGAAGGTTTGTTGAAAGAATGGTACTCTTGTTCGGTGTGGTGTATTTCTTGTTCGCGTTCGGCGCGCTTGCGTTTTCATTTACTGGCATGTCGTATTTCCTAATGCATCTTACTTTGCCTCTTGTGACATTGCTTATTTTGTATATAATTAACTTGGTGTTTGTCTTATTCTGTAAATGTGAATGTTTGTGCAAGTGTGACAAAAGTTGTATAGATTGTACGATTGAGACAAAGAAAGAAAGGTACGTTGAACCCGAGCTAGTGCAATCAGTGCAGCGAGTTAAGAAAGAAAAAGTTGTCCAACCAAAGCCAGTACCAGTACTGGTACCAGTGCAGTCGGACACAATACCAGAAAGAATCATAGAGAAAGACATGGTGACAGAAAGAAAGTCTGCAAAGACTGTGGAGATGGAACCTGTGAAAAAATCCGTACAGAAAAAGAGTGTGTCAAAGACCCAAAAACCCGCAGTAAAAAAAATGTCAACACCTCGTGTAAAGCCAGTCAAAAAAGAATCTCCGAAAATTGCAGTTACTGCGATTGTACCAACCTTCACAGAAATTGAACCTGGGCATAATGTACAAACGACTACGAAAACCACTGTTCAAAAATCATCGAATGTGCAAAGCACAGTGTCTGCGAAATACAGTGAGAAAAAGGTTCACTCGGATGGAAGTGTTAGTGGGTTTGAAAAATCTGGGACTGTCAACTACTCGCAGAAAAATGACGAAGATCCAATCGTTATGATTACTGGGGACCTTAATCCAAAGCCCGTACAAATTGAAACCACAGGGAGAAGGGTTGATAAGCTGCCGCAATCAAAACCCGTGTCCGAGAGAAAACCATTTCAACCAGGCGAAAATTATGTGCCACCACAAAAGTACGACGAGGACGAGGTGTCAAAAGCACTGGCGGGATTGCATGCCGCAATGGAATTAAACAAACCGGCTGAATAATGTGACTTTGATATAAAACAATGTTATAATTACCCGTATGACCAAATTCAAACCAACTAACATCAAGGGTGCTGACGATTTGTTTGGCGATTCTTTTATGTTGAAACGACACATTGTTTCAATATTAAGCAGAAGCTTTGAACAACATGGCTATGCCGAAATCGAGACCGCCCAAGTGAACTATTTGGAAACGTTGACCTATAAGTACGATGCGAACGCAGAAATTGTAAAAGAAATATATAAAATCAAAGATCAGGGCGATCGTGACTTGGGGCTTCGATATGATTTAACCGTGCCGTTTTGTAAATTCATTGCGATGAATAGAAATCTTAAAATGCCATTTCGTAGGTTTGAAATTGGCAAGGTCTGGCGCAATGGACCTGTGAAAGCGGGACGTTTGCGCGAGTTTTATCAGTGCGACATAGATGTGGTGGGCGACAAATCCATTGCTGTTGAGGCCGAAATGATTGCGATGTCGGTTGAAATTTTTAGACAACTTGGCATTGATGTAGTTGTTGAATACGGCAACCGAAAATTATTGACCCAGATGATAAAAAATGTTGGAGTAGGGGACAAGAATATCGATGGCGTTATCGGTGTCGTGGACAAGATGAAAAAGATGACGACCGAAGAATTGTCAAATGAACTCGGCAAATTTATGCCAAGGACTTCGGTTGAAAAGTTATTGAAGGCTTTTAAAAATCCAAAGAAAAATGACGAGATTTTGGAACTTGAAAATTTACTTGTGATGTATGGCGTAGGGGAGAGTTGTTTGTTTTCGCCACATCTTGCGCGGGGGTTGAATGTTTATACGGGGACTGTGTGGGAAATATTCGACAAGCAAGGCAGGATAAGTTCGGCGCTTGGCGGTGGTGGTCGTTACGACAAGATAATCACCGAATGGATTTCAAACGGACAAGAATATCCTGCAGTCGGTATGGCGTTCGGGCTTGAACCTATTATGAAAGTTTTGGAACAAGGGGCGAGGTTTGTGGGCAGGGCTAACTCCGCTCGATTATTGGTCGTGCCGATGGGTGCTGGTGCAAGAAAGATTTATTTTGTAAAGCGGTTGCGTGAACAGGGTATAAATGTGTTGGTATGGAACGACACGAAGGTGAAAAAGGCATTTGAATATGCGGACAAGGAAAGTATGCCGTTTGTAACTGTAATAGGTGAAAAGGAAGAGGCGAGTGGAAAAATAAGTATCAAAAATATGCAAAGCGGAAAATCGACAGAAGTTGGTGTAGAAAACATTGAGCAGATCGTGTTGACTCTCTCGTCTGTGGAGGCTTAACTTGTATTGTTTAGGGTAGGTTTGTTGTTCACGCTTGTCCTCGACTTCGAGAATCAACACAATCTGCTCGCTTGCAAAATCAGAAAGAAAGGGGAAATGGATATGAAAACAATTTTGACGGGGATAAAGCCAACGGGGATTTCTCACCTAGGGAATTATTTTGGTGCATATGCACCTGCGATAACTAGCTTGAATTCAGGCGTTGCGCAGTCGTTTTTCTTCATCGCGGATTATCATGCGTTGACTACTGTGAAAAATGCCGAAACTCTACGTGAATACAACAAGCAAATTGCGTGTACATGGCTTGCGTGTGGACTTGACCCGAACAACAGTGTTTTCTACAGGCAAAGTGATGTACCAGAAATCTTTGAACTAGCAATAATTTTGGCGAATTATACACCCAAGGGTTTATTGAACAGGGCGCACGCATACAAAGACATTCGCAAGAATAAGGAAAAAGGCGATGAAGAAGTCAACATGGGTTTGTTTAATTATCCGTTATTGCAAGCGTCAGATATTTTGACGTTCGGTGCGACAGACGTGCCCGTGGGTAAAGACCAAAAACAACACATAGAAATTTGCCAAGGAATTGCTCGAGCCTTTAACGCAATACATGGCGAAGTTTTGACAGTTCCAAATGTGCAGATTAAAAAAGATGTGGCAACAATACCGGGTCTTGACGGGCGAAAGATGAGTAAAAGTTATGGAAACCAAATACCGTTGTTTTGTTCGTCGCAAGAATTAGATTTTTATATAAAGAAGATAAAGACAGACTCGAGTTTGCCGATCGACCCGAAAAGTACCGATTGCGACATTTTTGCTTTGTATAAGCTTTTTGCAAATAAAGAAGAATTGAAAATTATGGAGAATAAGTTTGCCGTTGGTGTGGGCTGGGGCGAGGTTAAAAAAGAATTGCACAGGGTTACCGACAGATTAATTGCACCAATGCGGGAAAAATATTTATTCTATATGAGTAATCCCGATGTGGTCGAAAAAATTCTGCAAGATGGGGCACGGCGAGCAAGAGAGAGGGCTAGACAAATTCTAAATAGAGTTCGGAGTGCCGTTGGCGTTAGTTAGTACATTTAGATTTTTTCTTGCTGGCTAAAATTATTCCAACAATCGCAAACGCAACCACTGCCGTCAATCCAACGATGTTCAAAATCAAATTCACATTCGCCGCGACCATAGTTCCTGCCGGTGTCCATGTTGAAAAATTTGCCTGCCAAAACATGCCTTGGTTTGTGGTGTCTACACCCAAGGCATACAACAAGAAGTAATTTATGGTGTACGCTACAAGCCAGACTAAAGTAATCGTACTTGTTTTAAATACCCAATTGATTTTTATGTATTCTGATATAATAATTGTCGCATAAATTGGAAGTAACAAAAACGCTAGGATAGGAAGTGCAATCGTAAATACCCAACCGAATGTGTCGGTGGTGGTTGATGCGGTGTAGATATTGATGACAATGAATAGTAAGATCATTAGTAACGTATAGAGTGCAATTGACCAGAGCGCGTTGTGATTTTTGATCCATGTAGGCAAGTTATATTTAGAAATGATAATTGGCACAAAGATTATCGAATAAGCCAGTAAAAGTGCAACGAGTGGAATGAAAAACCACAAGCCGCCTGTGTAGATTGCGATTACAAGCAACAGAGCCCATATACTCACAAGGGAGGCTAGTGGAATAAACAGAAGTCGATGTTTTCTGATGAATTGTGGTACTAGTAAATGTGTTGCAGTAACGCAAAGTGAAAATAGTACTATAAAGAACCAATCTAGCGTGCGTGCAGTGGCGAGATTAACGATAAAGGTCACAAGGAGTGTAATACTGAGTGCGATTATCAAAATCCAATTATATGTGCCTACGATCGTGCGATATTTTTTGGCTTGCTTTTTTTTCCTTTGTACGTGTTTTATCAACGCTTGCGTTAATTAGTTCACTTTCGGAAATGCCGAAAATTTCGCTGAGCTTAGATACAAATTCCAAATCTGGGCGACGCTTATCTTTTTCCCATTTGGAAATTGTCGATTCGTTAACGAACAACATATCTCCCAGTTCTTTTTGGGTTAATCCTTTGTCTGTTCTGCGACTTGCTAAGAATTCACCGAATGTCTGTTTTTGTGCCATGATATTCTCCTTTAATTGATAGGTTACTCTAACACGTGCCCCATTATTAAAGCAAGGGATCGAACTGGACATTTTGGCAAGTCGTGTTTTTGTTGGATAGTGGGTGTTAATATGCTAGAATGGGGTTGAAATGAGCACAGTAGCCCAAAATAAAAAAGCATATCACAATTACTTTGTCGAGGACAAAATCGAAGTGGGAGTAGAGCTTTTTGGGTGGGAAGTCAAAAGTGCGCGCGTTGGAACTGTGAATCTGGGTGAGAGTTTTGTGTACTTTGAGCAAAATGATGGCGGCAGAGTGGAGGCGTTTCTTAAAAACTCGCATTTCTCGAAATATAAATATTCAAGAGAAGAAGAGCAGGAAGAGCGGCGGAGTCGTCGTCTTCTTATGAAGCGTACCCAAATCGACAAATTTCACAAAGTGGTAATGTCAAATGGTGTGACTTGTGTTGCGACAAAGTTGTATTTTAATTCGCGGGGACTTGTAAAATGTGAAATTGGCCTTGCACGTGGGAAACAAAATTATGATAAGAGGCAGGTGTTAAAAGAAAGAGACATAAACAGAGAGGCGGAGCGAAGTATAAAAGAACGAACCAATCGTTAATTTAAAAATTAGTAGTTGACAAGTATTGCTATATATAGTATCTTACACAAGAGTGTCCGCTCTTTTTATTTGCACTACACAAGAAAAAGAAACACACGGGGCAGTTGAAGAATATTTCGGAGGCAAAATGAAACAAAACATTCGCGTAAAATTGTCGGGGTATGACCACAGTTTAGTGGAAAGTGCGCTTGCAAGAATTGTTGACGTTGCGACCAAAAATGGCGCACGCGTAAGCGGTCCTGTGCCTTTGCCAACCGAGCGGGAAATTGTCACCGTAATCCGAAGTCCACACAAGTACAAGGATTCTCGTGAACAATTCGAGATCCGTACCCACAAACGAATTGTGGATATTTACAACCCAAACCAAAAATTGGTAGAGGCGTTGACAAAACTCGAAATGCCAGCGGGTGTCGAAATTAAAATCAAATTGTAATTTGAGAACATGTAGCAAATTGAAATCTTGAACAAAATCTACATTATAACGATTAAGGAGTGAACAACATGAAAGGAATTCTGGGAATTAAAAGGGGAATGACGCAAATCTTTGGCGACAAAGGTATTGTTATTCCTGTCACCGTGGTCGAGGCAGGGCCTTGTTTTGTTGTTCAAGTAAAAACTGTTGCGGTTGATGGCTATGATTCTGTTGTAGTTGGTTTTATGGACAAGCGAAAAGGCTTGGTTAATAAACCAGACGGCGGTCAATTTAAAAAAGCAAATGTCACACCAAAAAGATACGTCAAAGAATTCAGAGTACAACCAGGTCATGAAATCAAGGTTGGCGACGAATTTAAATGTGACGTATTTTCTGTTGGTGATGTTGTAGACGTTTCTGCGAAAACAAAAGGTCGCGGATTCACGGGTGTTATTAAAAGATGGAACCAAGCGCGTGTTGGTCCTATGTCTCATGGTACCGGTCCTATTCATCGGTCTGCGGGTTCTATGGGTGCTAACTCTTGCCCAAGTAGAGTTTTTCCGGGCAAGCACAACGCGGGTCAATATGGTCACGAAAATGTGACTATCCAAAATTTGGAAGTGGTAGGTGTAGATACAGCTAAAAATGTCCTTCTTATAAAGGGCGGGATACCGGGGCCGGAAGGGGTTCTTGTTGTGGTCAAGCCCGCTGTCAAGAAGTCAAAAAAGGAGGCTAACTAATGGAATTAAAAGTTATAGACCAAAAGGGTAAGTCTGCGGGTACTGTTGTTGTGTCAAAGGCGGTTTTTGGTGCCGAGGTTAATATCGGACTTATTCACGAAGTTGCGGTTGCGCAAATGAACAACCAAAGACAAGGCTCAAAATCAACATTGACCCGAAGTGAAGTCCGTGGACACGCGGCAAAACCTCACAGGCAAAAAGGAACAGGTCGTGCGCGTCAAGGTTCGTCCAAAGGTCCACACCAAATAGGTGGAGGGGTAGCATTTGCGCCAAAGCCACGTGACTTTTCAACAAAGATTAACAAAAAGAAGAAAGAAGCCGCGTTTGTAAGTGTTATCTCTGGAAAATTGAATGACTCGGAATTGATTGTATTAAAAGACGTTTCGTTGAAAGAACCAAAGACAAAAAATGTGGCAGAGATACTTGAAAACTTAAAAATCAGCGGAAAAAGCGTAATAGTTGTAACCGCAGGGAAAGATGACGCGTTTTTGCGAGGTGCTGGAAACATTGAAAGGTTAGATGTTACGACGGCCGAGCAACTTTGTGTTTTGGATGTCGTGAATAATAAATTCGTAGTAGTAACAGTAGATGCAATTAAAGTAATTGACGGGAGGTACGCATCATGAACGTATATGACATTATAATTCGTCCAATTCTGAGCGAAAAATCATTCGCAGGAATCACTGGCAAAAACTACACCTTCCAAGTTCACAAAGACGCAACCAAGCCACAAATCAAAAAGGCTGTTGAAGAAGTCTTTAAAGTCAAAGTCGAAAAGGTCAACATAGCGAATTACTTGGGTAAGCCAAAGAGACAAGGAAAGCACTCTGGAAAACAGAGCGATTGGAAAAAGGCTTATGTATGGCTTACTAAAGAATCAAAGCCAATCGAATTCTTCGAGGGACTTCAATAGCAAAAACTACTAGACTAGATTAAAAAGAGGAAAATTATGGGAATAAAAAGGTTTAATCCAACATCACCAGGTTCAAGACACAAAACTGTGTCTACTTTTGAGGAGATTACCGACAAACACAAGGCACCCGAAAAAAGTCTTGTCGCAAAAAAAACAAAAACAGGTGGTCGGAATTTTCAGGGCAAGATTACTACTCGTCATATCGGTGGCGGTCACAGACAAAAGTACAGAATCATTGACTTCAAAAGAAACAAGGTTAATGTTCCTGCGAATGTTGCTGGTATTGAATACGACCCAAATCGTTCTGCAAACATTGCATTGTTGCACTATGTTGATGGGTCAAAGGCATATATCCTTGCACCGCTTGGTTTATCAAAAGGCGACAGAGTTATAAGTGGTGAAGGAGTAGAAGTAAAAGTTGGAAACGCAATGCCACTTGCATCTATGCCAATCGGTTCAACAGTTCACAATATCGAAATGCAACCGGGCCGTGGCGGTCAAATCGCCCGAAGTGCTGGGAACTATGCATTATTACAGGGTCGAAGTGAAGGTTATGCAATCCTTAAGATGCCGTCTGGCGAGATGCGGAAAGTTCCTGAAAAATGTTATGCGACTATTGGACGTGTTGGAAACATTGACCATGAATTGATTTCTATTGGAAAGGCAGGGCGAAAGCGCCATATGGGTGTCAAGCCAACTGTTCGTGGGGTTGTTATGAATCCTTGTGACCACCCGCATGGTGGTGGTGAGGGTAAGTCACCTGTTGGTATGCCTGCGCCTGTTACTCCATGGGGCAAGCCGGCACTTGGAAAGAAAACACGAAGTAAGAAAAAACCAAGTAACAAGTTCATAGTCAAGAGGAGGGATAAGAAATGAGTAGAAGTATAAAGAAAGGACCATATTGTCATCCGAAACTATTGGCAAGAATCGAGGCGATGAACGAAAAGAACGAAAAAAAGCCACTTAAAACATGGGCGCGTGCATCAACAATTTTGCCGTCGTTCGTGGGTCACACAATCCATGTGCACAACGGCAAAAAACATATTCCTGTGTACGTTAAATCAGAAATGGTCGGACACAAACTTGGTGAATTCGCACCAACAAGAACGTTCCCCGGTCACGGCGGAATCAAAGCAATCAAGGCAAAAGGTAAGAAAGGTTAATTCTAGGGAACTAAAAGGAACAGAGTTATGGCAACAAATCAGAGAGAAAAAGCAATTCGTAACGAGCAAATGGCGGACAAACGACCATATGCTATTGCGCGCTATATTCGTATTTCACCATACAAATTACACATTGTGTTGGATTTGGTACGTGGCAAAAAATACGATGACGCAGTGGCAATTTTATCGCACACAAATAAAAGTGGTTGTTTGCCAATTTTGAAACTTATCAACTCTGCGGCGGCGAATGCTGAAAACAATATGAACATGCCAAAGGACTCTTTATATATAGTGGAATGTTTCGCTATGCCTGGTCCAACATTGAAAAGAATGATGCCACGTGCAAAAGGACGTGGGGACAGAATTTTGAAAAGAACTTCCCACATCAAAGTAATACTAGACGAAAAAGTTGACCCAAATGCACTTATCAAACCAAAAGTGAAAGTTAAAAAAGAAGTCACAAAAGAACCAGCTAAAAAAGCAACAGGGGGTTCAGAAGTGAAGAAAGCGGCACCAAAAGCAACGACAACTAAAACTACATTAAAGCCAAAAGTGAGTATAGACTCGACCGCGGAAAAGCCACTGGCGAAAGAGCCAAATGCAAAAAAACCATTGGGGACCAAGAAAGAAGTTAAGAGTGAGGGAGCGAAGTAATGGGACAAAAAGTTAATCCACACGGTTTCAGGGTAGGGGTCAACAAAGATTGGTCGTCAACTTGGGTTGCACCAAAACACGAAATGGCGGCACTTATAAAAGAAGATAGTGATATTCGTAAGCATATTATGGCGAATTATTCGAACAAGGCCGGTCTAAACAATTGTTCTATATCTAAAGTAACGATTGAGCGGACTCACGGCAGAGTGGCGGTAAACATCTACACAGGTCGTCCAGGGGTGCTTATCGGTACTAAAGGCGCGGGAATCGAAAAGTTAAAAAAAGAATTGCAAAAAATCGTGGGTGTAAAACAGCTTGACGTGAATGTGCGTGAAGTTAAAAACATTGACGCAGACGCAGTGCTTGTTGCACAATCAATAGCGACACAACTTGAAAAGAGAGTTGCATGGAGAAGAGCTATGAAAATGGCGATGCAAAAAGCCATGAAAAGCGGTGTAAAAGGTGTGAAGGTTATGGTCGGCGGACGATTGGATGGTGCCGACATTGCGCGTAGTGAGCACTATCAAACAGGGATACTCCCATTGCATACATTGCGAAGTGATATAGATTACGGATTTGCCGAAGCAAAAACAACTTTCGGAATCATCGGTGTTAAATGTTGGATTTGCCACGGTGAAATCAAAGGTAAATCAAAAAGAATAGGTGAAGTCACAAGGTCATCAAGGCCAGAGGGAACTGGTCCAAGAAAGCCGTTCGGCGATAGAAAACCTTTTGGAGAGAGAAAGCCTTTCGACCCAAATCGCCCTCGACCACCATACGATCCAAACAAATCGCGTCCACCGTTCGATCCAAACAGACCAAGGCCGACTGGCCCACGCCCACCGTTTGATCCGAACCGTCCAAGGACACCAAGACCCCAAGCATAAATGACCTAGAAAAATAAGGAGAATTGCATTATGTTGATGCCCAAAAGAGTTAAACGAAGAAAATTGCACAGAGGCCGTATGACGGGAAAGGCCACCCGAGGTAATGAACTTGCCTATGGTGACTATGGTCTTGTCGCGACAGAGCCATGCTGGATTACTAACCGACAAATCGAGGCAGCACGTATTGCTATCACTCGTTATACCAAGAGAGGTGGTAAAGTTTGGATTAACATCTTTCCACATAAATCTGTTACAAAAAAACCTGCTGAAACTCGGATGGGTTCTGGGAAAGGTTCGCCTGACAAGTGGGTAGCAGTCGTAAAGCCAGGCAGGGTATTGTATGAGCTTGCGGGTGTATCAGAAGAAATGGCGAGAGAAGCACTTCGATTGGGTATGCATAAGCTCCCATGCAAGTGCAAGATTATAAAGAGAGATGTAATCAGAGAGAAGAAGTATATCAAAGGTAAAGTTATATTCTTGGACGAAGCGAAAGCAACTGACGAAGTAGAAACAACAACGCCTAACATCGAAGGAGGTGCAGCATGAACAGAGCAGAACACTACCACAACATGACTAACGCCGAATTGAATACTGAATACATGAACAAAAAACAAGAATTGTTTAATCTTCGGTTTCAGCATTCGGTAGGACAGTTGAAAAATCCTCTTATGTTGAACACGGTCAAAAAAGATATTGCAAGGGTTTTGACAATACTGAAAGAACGCGAAATGAACTTGCCAAGAAACAAGGGTAAGGCAAAAGCAGAAAAGCCAAAAGTGGTTGCACAAAAAAAAGAAGTTGTTGCCAAGAAAGAAGTAAAAGCAGCACCAAAACCTGCTGCAAAGAAGCCAGTTAAAAAAGAAGGGGGTGCAAAATGAGCGAAAAAGCAAAAGTAGCAGTAGCAAAAAAAGTGGCCGCACCTAAGAAATCAGCACCAAAAGCTGTAGAAAAAAAAGAAGCTGTGGTTAAAGAAGAAAAAAAAGTCGCACCCAAGGTGGTTGTGAAGAAAGAAAAGGGTCTGCCAACGCCAAAGGTTGTACAAGACCCACAAAACCGCGGAATGCGAAAAACCCGAATAGGTAAAGTCGTATCCGACAAAATGGATAAGACTTGCGTAGTGTTGATTGTGGAAAAAAAGCCACATCCACTATACAAAAAAACTGTTACTCGTTCAAAGAAGTTCAAGGTTCACGATGAAAATAACGAGTGTGGAATTGGCGATACAATAGAAATTATGGAAACCAGGCCGCTTTCAAAGGACAAGTATTTCAGACTGGTCAAGATCATCGAGAAAGCAAAATAATTCAAGCAAGTACTAGTGAAGGAGAAATGAGATGTTACAAACGGAATCAAGAATGAATGTCGCCGATAATACTGGCGCGAAACAAATTGGTGTTATCCGAATTCTAGGCGGTTCTTACCGTCGGTCGGGTGGAATTGGTGATGTTGTTGTTTGTTCGGTAAAGGTTGCTACGCCTGGCGGGGCTGTTAAAAAGGGTGATGTTGTAAAAGCTGTCATTGTGCGCACAACCTATCCTAAAAAAAGAAACGATGGTACACATATTCGCTTCGATGATAATGCAGTAGTTATCATTAATAAAGAGGGCAACCCAATTGGAACGCGAATTTTTGGGCCTGTTGCTAGGGAATTGCGTGAAAAGGGCTACATGAAAATAGTGTCACTTGCACCGGAGGTACTTTAATATGGAAAAAATTAACAAAGTAAAAATCAGACGCGGTGACACAGTGGTGGTTATCTGCGGTAAAGACAAGGGCAAAAAAGGTAAAGTCCTAGAAGTTGACCCTGACAACAACATGTGTGTCGTTGATGGTGTTAACATTGTGACAAAACACAAAAAGGCCCGAAACGCACAACAAAAAAGTACTCGTGAAAAAAAGCCGGGCAATATCCATATTTCAAATGTACAGATTTTGTGTAAGTGCGGGAAGGCTACTCGTGTGTCGCACAAATTTGTCGGTGACAAGAAAGTAAGATATTGTGCCAAATGTGACGAAGTACTTGACAAGAAATACGTAAAAGTCAAAGAGAAAGACAAGTCAAAAGAAATAGACGAAAATAAAGAAAAAGACGAGAAAAAAGTAGACAAGAAGCCATTGCAGAGAAGGGAAGTAAAGGCTACGGCAGATACAAAAATCAAGAAGCCGGAGAGCGTGTCAAAGACTATGAACCTTCCAAGAAAGACAGGCGGAAGTTGAAATTAAAATAAAGGAGAGTATATCATGGCAAGAAATATAGCTATCAATTGGGAAGAAGGTGTTCCGTTCCAAATTGGAAAAGAGACATTTATTATTGAAGGTCCAAATAGTTCAAATACATCTGACCAGGGCTTGCGTTGACTAATGTAACTACTGGGAAACCTGTGGAATTTTTCCCGAACGGACTGGGTATTGATCAGGCTCTTGAAAGCCTGCAGAACAAAGCATTGGACGTAGATAGATACTAAACTATGTCAGAAGCACTTGACATGGACAAGGAGAAAATTATGGAAAAGAAAGAAACTGTGAAGAAAACAACAACGGCAAAAAAGCCAGCGACCACCACAAAGGCGGTTGCTTCTAAACCTGCTGTTGCAAAAGCACCTGCAAAGGCTGCTACACCGAAAGTAAAAAAAGCCGCAAAAGAACGGACTTATTTGAATCGACTTCACGAAAAATACCACAAAGAAGTGGTGCCAGCTCTTCTTGAAAAACACGGCAATGTTATGGCAGTGCCACGAATTGAAAAGGTCATTTTAAACATGGGCCTTGGCGATGTAAAAGACGACACAAAAAAATTCACGGCTGCGGTTGAAGAACTTGGACAAATCACAGGTCAAAAAGCCGTAATAACCAAGGCGAAAAAATCGATTTCTAACTTCAAATTGCGTGAAGGTCAAAGAATCGGTGTAAAGGTAACACTTCGTGGGAAAAAGATGTACTTGTTTTTGGACAAACTTATATCAGTAGCATTTCCAAGGGTAAGGGACTTTAACGGACTTAACCCAAAGAGTTTCGACCAATTTGGAAATTATGCACTTGGAATTAAAGAACAACTTGTGTTCCCAGAAATTGATTACGATAAAGTTGAAAAAGTTCGTGGTTTCGATATAGCGGTGGTGACTACTGCGGAGAATAAAGAAGATTCATTAGAATTATTGACCATGATGGGATTTCCATTTAGAAAGGGAGGCAAATAATGGCTAAAGCAGGAAAAAAAGAAACACATAAAAAAGGCGCGAAATTAAACGGCAAGCCAAACAAGACTCGTGAAGTGACGCGATGTTCGGTTTGTGGACGACCTAAGGCCGTTTTGAAAAAGTATGGAATTTGCCGTATCTGTTTCAGAGAAATGGCACTTAAAGGCGAGATTCCAGGTGTAAGAAAATCATCTTGGTAATTACAAGGGCAAGTGATAATTTAGGAGGACTTTAATGAGTAAAGCAAAAAACACAGTCGTAACAGACCCAATCGCAGATATGTTGACACGTATCCGTAATGCTATCGGGGCGCGTTTTGATTCTGTCGAAGTGCCGTCATCAAAAATGAAGCGCGAAATCGCTAAAATCTTATTGGAAGAAGGTTACATCGGCGGGGTCGAGAATATTAAAGACGGCCATAATCGCGATTGGATGCGTCTGTCATTCAAATTAGTGGCTGGTCGCCAACGTGTGATACAGGGCTTGCGTCGTATTTCAAAGCCGGGGCTTCGTGTGTATGCAAGCAGTGACGAATTGCCAAAGGTCCTAAATGGTCTTGGAATTGCTATCATAAGCACCTCGAAAGGTGTTATGACGGATGAGAGTGCAAGGGCGCAAAATCTTGGCGGGGAAGTCCTTGCTTATATATGGTAAGCGCCAGTTTTAGTTGAGAAATTAAGGAGATTAGAAATGAGTAGAGTCGGAAAAACATTAATCACAATTCCTGCGGGCGTAACCGTGGAGTTTAATAATGGCATTGTAAAAGTAAGTGGTGGAAATGCTACACTGGAACAGGTAATCAAATCACCGATTAGCGTTAAAGTCGACGGCACAGAAGTCCGTGTTGAACGTGGCAACGACGCGGGTGAATCTCGTGCATTGCATGGTCTTTACAATCGTTTGATTCAAAACATGATCAAGGGTGTAAAAGATGGTTGGACAAAAACTCTGATTTTGAATGGTGTTGGTTACAAGGCGGCTATGAAAGGCGAGGGATTGTTACTTAACCTTGGAAAATCTCACCCAGAAGAAATCGCGAGTGTTGCAGGAATTAAATTCAAAGTTTGTACTCCACAAGAAATAGCGGCGCTTAACCTTGGGAAAGATGGTATCGGTCAAGTTGTACAGGTAAGCGGTGCATCAAAAGAATTGGTTGGCGCGGTCGCATCAAAGATTAGAGATTTAAGGCCTGTTGAACCATACCACATGTACGGCGTAAGATACAGTGACGAGAGAGTAATTAGAAAAGAATCTAAGAGTGGTGCAAAAGGTAAGAAAAAATAAAACTAATTAAGGAGAAAAATTATGGAAGAGCAAGAAAAGAAAAAAATGCCATGTGAAGTCGAAAGACGAGAAGTCAGGGCAATTCCACCAGAAGCATTGAGAGTTAACCGTCCTCTAGGTACTATGGGCATGATGTATGAAGGAATTGACACAGCATCAGAGGAAATGGAAAGAACAATTACTATTGTTGATAAAGGACCAGAAGCAGGAAACTAGTTAAAAATCCTATGGAGGAAAATCATGATAACAAAACCAGATAAAAATGCAGAACGCAAATGGAGAAGTCGCAGAAGTGCCGACATTCACGGGACGAAAGAACGTCCCCGTCTTTGCGTGTACAGAAGTTTGAACAATATCTATGCCCAAATCATTGATGATGACAAGGGTGAGACTTTGTTTGCTTTTAACACGCAACAAAAGGAAATGGCTTCCCTTATCAAAGGAAAGACAAAAAAAGAGCAAGCGTTTATCATTGGCGAACAAATTGGTAAAGCAGCAAAAGCGAAAAAGATTGCTTCTGTTGTGTTTGACCGAAATGGCTATGTTTATCATGGCAGAGTAGCACAAGTGGCTGACGGAGCAAGAAGTGCAGGGTTGAAATTCTAGAGCGTTGCTAACTAAATTTTACTGGGAATAAGGAGAATGGAAATGGAAGAAAAAGAAATCGTCGAAGACATCACAGCAGAAGTTGTGGCGGGTGGAACTCTTGTTTCTGCCGATGCACTTTTGAAATCGGACGGCAAATCACACAAAAAGGCAGGCAATGATGCGGCACGTGCGGCTGCGTACAAAAAAGCTGGTCCGCGTGAGAAAAAAGCCGAAGTTGGTGCTGGCGAGATTGCGTCAAAACTTATCGGTGTGAATCGAATAACAAAGGTGACAAAGGGTGGACGGACACTTCGATTTAACGCACTTGTTGTTGTTGGCGACAGAGCCGGTCGTGTTGCTATCGGTGGCGGAAAAGCGCGTGAAGTGACAGAAGCCATTCGAAAAGCCGAAGAAAACGCGAAAAAGCAATTCAAGGTTGTTCCTATTAAAAAGACAACAATTCCACACGAAGTCATTGGGCAATTTGGTACAAGTAAAGTTAAGATGATTCCTGCGCGTGAGGGTTCTGGTTTGGTTGCGGGGATTTCCGTTCGTGCTGTACTTGACCTTGCCGGATACAAAGATGTTACTGCAAAATGTTATGGTTCAACAAACCCAACGAATGTAGTCAAAGCAACATTAGAGGGCTTGCTGCAATTACGTACAGCGGAAGAAATATTCGCGTTACGTGGCAAGACGAAAAACTGAATTTGACAAATCGAATTATTAGTGTAGAATATATAAATTGAAGGAGATTAACCATGGCAGAAGTAAAAGAAAAAAAGGCAGCAGCGCCAAAAAGTGCTACAACAAAGTCACCTGCAAAACCAAAGGCAGAGGCAAAGGTGCCTGCAGTGAAAAAAGTTGCTGAGAAAGCACCTGCGAAAGCGGCTGCAGCGAAACCCATAGTAAAAAAAGAAGCTGCACCAAAAGCAGAGCCAAAAAAAGTGGTTGCGGCGAAACCTGCACCTGTATCAAAACCTGCCGTAAAAAAGGTTGAAACTAAAAAGACCGACAAGCCAAAAGGCAAGGCACCATATGAAACCAATGGTGAGATGACAGTTATATTAACTGGCGGTTTGCAAGGTTGCACAAAAAGGCAACTTGCAACTGTACGGGCACTTGGTTTAAGAAAAATCGGGGACAGCAAACTTCACAAAGACAACGGTGCAATTCGTGGAATGGTTACAATCGTTGCGCACTTGGTCAAGGTAGAGAAAAACTAACAAGATTTCTTGGGGATAGATAGGAGAAAGCGAAATGCAAATACATGAATTGAAACCAGCAGAAGGTGCGAAGAAGCGCGAAAAGCGAATTGGTCGCGGTATTGGTAGTGGTACAGGAAAGACCGCGGGTAAAGGGCACAAAGGTCAATGGGCAAGAAGTGGTGGCGGTGTGCGACCGGGTTTTGAAGGTGGGCAAATGCCACTTATCCGACGTTTGCCAAAGCGTGGTTTTACCAATAATTTTGCTAAGGAATACTCTGTTGTTAATGTTGAAGACCTTAACCAGTTCAAGCCGAAGACCGAAATTACCGCGGAGTTTCTTAAAGATTTTGGATTGCTTTCAAAAATCGAACCGTACGGACTTAAGGTTCTTGGTGATGGTGAGTTGAAAGTTGCGTTGACTGTCAAAGCCGCAAAATTCACAAAGTCGGCAAAAGAAAAGATCGAAAAAGCTGGTGGCAAAGTTGAGATAGTTATAAATAAAAAAGCCGAATAGGAGCAAAGTTAAATGTTCAAAACATTAGTCGATGCGTGTAAAATGAGAGATGTGAGGAGGAAGATTTTAATTACCCTCGCTCTTTTGCTTGTGTATCGAATTGGTGCGTTCGTTCCGATTCCAGGTATTGATCCGGCTGTCTTTGGTAGAGAGATAGACGAATCGGGAGCGCAAAATTTTCTTAATTTATTGAACTCGCTTGCGGGTGGTGCACTTGCGAATGGTGCGTTCTTAGCATTGGGGGTCGGACCATATATTACATCTTCTATTGTGATGCAATTATTAACAATAGCCATTCCATCGCTTGAGAGATTATCTAAACAAGGCGATGAAGGTCGTCGGAAGATTGCTATATATACAAGATATGTTGCATTGTTCATGGCACTTGCACAAGCGATTGCTATTGTTGTTTCCTTTGGAATTGCTAACCACATCCAGGGAAACTTGTTCGGTGACAGTGTTCCTACATTCTTGATTGGTGCTATAGTTGTACTTGCACTTGTTGCGGGTGCTATGTTTACTGTTTGGCTTGGTGACAAAATCACAGAACACGGCATTGGTAACGGTATGAGTATGTTGATTTTCATTGGTATTATGTCAAGTGGTGTACTTGCTTTCTATCAAAGTATTCGTTCTGTAGTCGGTGACATCAGTGAAATTGTAACTCCTCTTGTTTTCCTTGGTACTTTGATTTTAATTTTCTTCTTCGTCGTATTTGTTGATCTAGCAGAACGAAGAATTCCAGTCAGCTATGCAAAACAAGTAAAAGGTAATAAGATGTACGGCGGACAAAACGCCAACATACCAATTAAAATTAATGCTGTTGGTGTTATCCCTATCATCTTTGCGTTTTCTATCTTACAATTTCCAGAGCTTATCATGAGTATGTTTTGGAACGGCAGTCCAGCGCATGTTTGGTATGAACAGTGGTTAGGTCTGGGATCTTGGATTAACATTGTTGCAACAGCGCTGCTGATCCTTGGGTTTACTTTCTTCTATGCTTCACTATCATTTAATCCAGATGATGTGTCCAGACAGATTCAACAAAATGGTGGATTCATACTGGGTTTCAGGCCGGGAATACCTACGCGAGATTACCTACGACGAGTACACAACAGGATTACTTTATTCGGTGCATTCTTCCTTATGATAATGGCAGTAGTGCCTGCGCTTATATTCCGTGGTGTATTCGGACCTGGTGGTCATCCGCTGACGAATGCTTTTACTTCGATTGGTATTTTGATTATAGTGTCTGTTGCACTTGAGTTTGATAAACAATTACAGGCACAAATGATGATTAAGTCTTACAAGGGGTTTCTGAAATAAAGGGGAACTTATGAAAATAATATTACTTGGTCCAAGTGGTGCTGGCAAAGGCACCTTGGCAGAGAGTATTTGCAGATACCTTAAAGTTTGTCATATATCCACTGGGATAATTTTTAGGCAGAACATAGCGAACAAAACAGAATTGGGTGTTATAGCGAAAAAACATACTTTAGAGGGAAGTTGGGTGCCAGACGATATAACGTTGAATATGTTGGTTGAACCTTTGAGAACCTCTTCTAAAAAAGGTGGCTTCGTTCTTGATGGGTATCCACGGACGCTTAACCAGGCTGTATTGCTTTCGCATAGATTCGACATCGACCTGGTAGTTGAGTTGGCTATTGATGATGAAGTTGTAGTAAAGAGACTAGGGGGCAGATATGTCTGTACTAAATGTGAGAAGAATCACAATACAGGTCTTGGAAGTATTGATAAGTGTAGCGGATGCGGGGCAGAGTTATATCAGCGCCCAGATGATAAGGAAGAAACTATCAGGAACAGATTAAAAAGTTACTATAATGAATCGGAAGAGATGTCTGGATTCTATGATGGAATGGGAGTGCTGACCAAAGTAGAAATTACCGAAGACATGTCACCACAGGATGTATTCGCGAAAGTGAAGCCATACATATATCTATGAAAAACATTAAAATTTATAACGAAGAACAACTAAATAATTTGAGGAAAAGCGGTAAAATCTTGTCGCAAACTTTGGATTTAATTAAGAAAAGTATACGAGAAGGGATTAGTACGCTAGAGCTTGATAAAATTGCCGAGGAGTTTATTTGTAAAAACGGGGCAGTCCCAAGTTTCAAAGGATATAATGGATACAAGTTTTCAATCTGTACAAGTGTAAACGAAGAAAGTATTCATGGCATGCCACGTAAAACGAAGATATTAGAAAACGGAGATATTATTTCGGTTGATATAGGCGTAAGATATAATGGCATGTGTACCGACGCGGCTCGGACCTGGGGTGTCGGCGAAATTTCCACCGAAGCCCAAAATTTGATAGATGCATGTGAGCAATGCTTTCGCGAGGCAATAAAAGGCTTGAAAGCTATGAGTAAGGTCGGCGACATCGGTCAGCGTATAGAAGACTATATAAAGAAAAACACGAGTTACTCTATCATTGATAGATACTTTGGTCATGGTGTAGGCGAAAAAGTACACGAAGACCCGTTGATACCTAACTTTGTGCCTGACAAAAAATCAAAGCGAGTGCTTAAAGATATAACAAGAGTGCGACTGCCGTCGTGTTCGGTCATAGCGATAGAGCCAATGATTAATCAAGGCACAAAAGAAGTAAAGGTTGGCAAAGACAAATGGACTGTGGTGACCGCGGATGGAAAACTTGCTGCGCATTATGAAAATACTCTTATTGTCATGGAGAACAATATAGAAATTGTTACACAAACTATTTGACATTTTCTTTCAAACTTTGTACAATATTTTTGAATATGCACATAATTCTACATTTTGCGCATAAATATTACATAAGGAGGAAAATATGGCAAAGAAAGAAAAAGCATACTTGGGTCTGCCGTGGATTGTATCGCTTATTCTTGCAATCATTCCAATTACAAGTTATGTTCTTGGGATTGTTACCGCTTATCAAAGAGGGAACATGTTGATGGTTGTAATAAGAATACTCGGTATATTCTTCTATGGATTCATTATTTGGATTCTTGACATTATTTCCATGGTCTTGCACCAAGACCTCAAGTGGTTGGTCTAATTTAGTTAGAACCGAAAACACTCCGAAAGGGTGTTTTTTGATGTGTATTAATGTAAACAAAGTTTCTCTTGACGTGTTTTTGTAAATGTGATAAACTAAAAAATCTGTAAGAATTAGGGAGTAAAAATCATGCCAACAATGAATCAATTGGTACGGAAAGGTCGAAAAAAAGGTGTCAATAAATCAAAGTCACCTATTTTGGAAGGTTGCCCACAAAAAAGAGGGGTTTGTTTGCAAGTCAAAACAACAACACCTAAAAAGCCGAACTCTGCGCTTCGAAAAGTCGCACGTGTGCGGTTTTCAAACAAGCAAGAGGGTACATGCTACATCATGGGTATTGGACATAACCTTCAAGAACACTCTGTTGTGTTGGTACGTGGTGGCCGTGTAAAGGACTTGCCAGGTGTGCGATACCACATCGTGCGTGGAACTTTGGATACCGCGGGTGTTGCAAAGCGTGAACAGGCACGAAGTAAATACGGCGCGAAGAAGAAAAAGTCTTAAATAAAAGGTTGTCATGAGTAAAGGAACAATTAACGATGGTCAGTACATAGACGGGAGAAAAAAATTTACAACCGAAGAACCAAATCTTTCTCGCTTGGACCACACATATACCGACGAGAATGGCGGTTACCACAAAGTAATGAATGTGTCAATAAATGTGTTTGGACAAGGTGTATTTAGAAGAGAGGGCGAGGAACTTAAGACAGAAGGTAAATTGTACATCAAGCCGACAGACGAAATGAGTAAGTAACGCGAGGCACGCGTGAAATATATAAAAAGGAGATTATAAATTATGCCAAGAAGAAGTGGAATTCCACCAAAACCAGTATTACCAGACCCAATTTACAAAAGCACAGTTGTAACAAAACTTATCAACCAAATCATGCAAGACGGCAAAAAGGGTATCGCACAAACTATCGTGTATGGTGCGTTTGACCGCGCGGCGAAAAAAACAAATGTTGATGCTATGACCGCGTTTACGCAGGCACTTAACAATGTTATGCCATTGCTTGAAACAAAGGCGCGCCGTGTTGGTGGTAGTAACTATCAAGTGCCGATGGAGGTTCGCCCAGCTCGTCGTCAGACTCTGGGTATTCGATGGATGGTGAATTTTTCAAGAAAGCGAAGTGAAAAGACAATGGAAGAACGTCTTGCGGGTGAAATCATTGATGCGTACAACCAAACAGGTGGTGCGTTCAAGAAAAAAGAAGAAGTTCACAAAATGGCGGATGCGAACAAGGCGTTTGCACATTACAAGTGGTAAGAATTGAAATCTCAAAAGAGCCGTTGCAATGGCTCTTTTTTTGTGCTAAAATATCCACTATGATTACAACGCAAAATATATCTTTACAATTCGGAAAGCGAGTGCTTTTCAAAGACGTTAATATTAAATTTTTGCCGGGTGAATGTTACGGTATCATTGGTGCGAATGGCGCGGGGAAGTCGACTTTCTTGAAGATTTTAAGTGGCGAGATTTCGGCAAACAAAGGTGAAGTAATAATCCCACGTGGCAAGCGCTTATCCGTTTTGTCACAGAACCAAAATGCGTTTGACCATTTGACCGCCACAGATGCAGTGATTTCTGGTCACGAGCGATTATTCAAGTTAAAGGTCGAACAAGACGAATTATATGCACTTGGCGAAGATTTAACAGACAAACAGGGTGAGCGACTTGCTAATATTATGAACGAGTACGCTGAAATTGACGGGTGGGAGGCCGACGCAAATGCACGAATGATGCTTTCCGAACTTGGTATTGACAATGAACATCATGATACTTTGATGTCTGAACTTGATGCAAAGATAAAGGTGAAAGTCTTGCTTGCACGGGCATTGTTCGGCAATCCAGATGTTCTTATAATGGACGAGCCGACCAACAACCTTGATATAAAGGGTGTTCATTGGTTAGAAGATTTCTTACTTGATTTTAAAAATACTACGATAATCGTTTCGCACAACAGGCACTTTTTGAATAAAGTCTGTACCCACATTTGTGACGTGGACTTTTCGCAAATTTCGACATTTATGGGGAACTATGATTTTTGGTATGAAACAAGTCAACTTATCCTAAGGCAACAAAAAGAAGCCAACAAAAAAGCCGAATCGCGTGCAGAAGAATTAAAGGACTTTATAGCAAGATTCAGTGCCAACGCGTCCAAGAGTCGTCAGGCAACAAGTCGAAAGAAAGAACTTGCTAATTTAAAAATCGAGGACATCAAACCAAGTTCGCGAAAATACCCGTACATTAACTTTGATATGGAGCGCGAAGTCGGGAACGAAATTTTAGTAGTTGAAAATCTATCGTTAAAGGGCTATTTTAAAAATGTGTCTTTCCGCGTGAACAAGGGCGACAAGATTGGATTTTTGTCTAACAAATCTCTTATCATATCTAAATTATTTGATTGTATTATGGGGAAAATCCAACCCGATTCTGGTGAGGTTATAATGGGTAAGACAATTACACCTAGTTACTTGCCGGGTAATTATTCCGAATATTTCGACAAATGCGATATGAATTTGGTTGATTGGTTGAAACAATTTTCGACCGACACGCACGAAACATTCGTGCGCAGCTGGCTTGGGCGAATGTTATTCACAGGCGAAGAATCCCAAAAAGAGGCGCGTGTCTTGTCTGGTGGGGAAAAGGTCCGTTGTATGCTTGCAAAAACCATGTTGAATCGTGGTAACTTGCTTATATTGGATGAACCAACAAACCACCTTGACCTTGAATCTATTCAATCGCTTAACGAGGGTATGAAAAAGTATAAAGGTGTTATGTTGTTTACAACTCATGACGAGGAAATTTTGTCTACTGTAGCTAATCGTATAATTGAAGTCAACGAGGATAAATTCGTGGACAAGTTGATGGGATATAAAGAGTTTGTGAACAGATAGAAATCTTGACCTATTTTTGTTTTTGCGGTATAATATAGATATGAAAGCGGAATGGGAAGAGATAAAAGCAATTTGCAGGACTATATTAGGTCAGAGCTGTATTAATGACATGACGGATGCTGAATATAGTGTGTTGGAGGGTATAGCGACGAATGCGGAAAGCATTAATTTTGCCGACAGAACTGAGCTTGCAGAACATTTAAGAAGAGAGTTTCATGCGCGTGGTTTAATGCCAGAGATTGAAGCAAGTGCAAGGCCAGAACGACCACGGCCAGAAACTTATGAGGAAAGACTTGCACGTCAGAAAGAAGAAGAGAAGGAATTGGCGGTGCAAGACTATATGCTTGAAATCGAGGCACGGCGAAGGGGTACAAGAAGACCGCCGTTACATTTATCACGTCCACGACCTGTAGATTCGGTGGCCACAAGACCTGCAAGAACTTTTGAACTTCCAAGATTGCCTGTGATTAAAGTTTCTAAGAAACTGACAAAGATTGTTGTTGGCGCGGTTGTTGTTGTGGCTTTTACGGCAGGTTCTGTTTTTGTATGGAATAATATAGTGGAAAGAGCAGCTGAAAGAACCAGTGTTGAGAATAACGGAAACATGCCAAGCCAGAGTTTTGAATCTATGGTCAACAGTGAAGCGGGCAATATGATTGCATCAATAAGGGCGAGTGCGTTTTTTACTGAGGGTTTGACCGAGGAACAAAACAGAGCTATTGAAGCGATTGAGGAAGTTGCTGGTGAAATAGTTCAAATGTTTGCAGAGGAAGATGGCTTGACAAGCGAGAACGTCGTAAACATGATTGTAAGTCGTGTGACGGACGGAGGAATAAATTTAAGACAAATCCTGGGATTGCAACAGGCGGAAGCACAAACAGGGCCAGAAAACACAATAAATTAATAGACTATATCTATAACAGATTTGAATTATGGGTATTGACAAATCTTATGAAATATGTTATTATTATCGAACCATATAAATGGGGAGGTATAACAACATGGCGAAAAATGGAAGAATGAGCAAGCGAGAGCTTAGCGCTTTAGCAGAAGAAATGAAAGCAGAAGCAGCAGGCAAAGCACAAGATGTCGGCTCTTCTGGTGCCGGTGGCAAAAAGATGGGAAGAGTTGCCGCGTTGCTTTTTGCTGCGGGTCTTGCGACTACCCAGTTGACTGGGTGTATTGGGCCTTTTGCTCGAACCGAAGTTCAAGCAACCGACGGCAGTGAAGGTAATGAGTTTACTGCTGCCGATTTTCACCAGGCGTTTATGGATTTCCGTTCCGAACAAATCATGCTTGGTGCATCTTTAGAAGATGTTCAACTAATGAACATGTTGCGGGAAGCAGGTATTAATGCTTTCATGGATGCTGGTGGAACACCATCTGGGCTCAGTGCATGGCTGAACGACATGTGGGAAAGACGCATGGAATCTTTACGTGCTGGCGTATGTCCTTTCATGGCGCAATTGAATGATTTCATTAACGAACGATTCGCGGATGGATCTGACTTGGAAAAAATCACCGCACTTAAAATGTTCGGTATGTCAACCATCGAGACTTTTGAAGGTACACCGGAAGAATTTGCAACATGGCTGCAAAACCAATATAACTCAAGGTTACAAGACCCAATCACACTGCGTGCAGAATTGAAAGAATTAATTTCAGGTCTTATGAGCGAAGAGGTAACAAGACGTCATGATAATGGAGTGACTATTTCTCGTGATATGTTAGGCGAAATGGATGAGTTCAAAGACGACTTCATTGACAAAATTTACGCGGAAGGTGGAATGCCAGAATGGAGAATAAGGACACTTTTCTTTTATGGATTTAACCAATTATTCGGTGAAGTTGAATATGAGAAAGAAGACTGTGATTCTAAAGCACCGCAAACAACACCGAGACCTGAAAACACTCCTACACCATCTAGCAGGCCAGATGCTGGTCAGTCGACACCGACACCAGGGCGAGACGGGCAGGACGGAAGAGATGGTCGTGACGGCAGAGACGGCAGAGATGGAAGAGATGGAAGAGATGGAAGGGATGGGACAGACCACTCTCGTGAAGTCGCGGAAATCCAGAGACAAATGAGAGAGATGGAATTGCGATTCCAAGCAGAAATGAGAGCATTGGACAGCAATTGGATGGCAAGATTTAACGCAGAGCGAGCACTACGTGATGCACAACAAGCGGGAAACCAAGCAGAAATGCAAAGATTGCAAAACGAAATCAATCGTCTGGGTGGGGATTTGAATAATGCATGGGCAAGGATTGACCAACTTACGATTGAAATTAACCAACTGTGGGCTCGATATGGAACTATGGATGCACAAATTGCATACTTGATGGCCCAATTAAACATCTTGCGCTATCAAATGGCGAATCATGTATGTGAGCCGGGCGTGTGTAATTGTAATCATGAATACCACCCAAATTTGCCAGACCCAGAAAATCCAAGCGATGGAAATTATGAATACCACCCAGGACCAGGCTATTACTATCCGCCAAACGAGAACCCAAGTGACGGGAACTATGGGTATCATCCTCATAACCCAAAGCCAGACCCAGAAAACCCAAGTGACGGAAATTACTATTATGGCCAAGGACCAGGCTATTACTATCCGCCAAAAGAGAATCCAAGTGACGGGAACTATGGGTATCATCCTCATAACCCAAAGCCAGACCCAGAAAACCCAAGTGACGGAAGTTACTATTATGGCCAAGGATATACACCACAATACCCGCCAAAAGAGAACCCGAGTGATGGTAACCATTACTATCGTCCGGGTTACACACCGCAATATCCACCATATTTACCAGCAGACCCAGAAAACCCAAGTGATGGCAATTACATCTACACAGGATACAGAGGAAGTTATAACTACGAAACCAATGTTAACAACGGAACTGGTGACAGCGGCAGACCATGGTGGTATACTCCAAGCGAAAATTATACACCAGAAATCCCAAGCGATGGAAATTACGAATACCATCCATAATTCCCTTGTTTTGCAAAAGCACCAATGTGGTGCTTTTTTTCTTGTATATATTTTTATCACTTGCATAACCTAGTTCTACTTATCTTTAAGTAAGGGGGATACTTTATGTACAACGAATTTAACACAGACAGCACGATGAATCACACAAGAAATGCCTACGGAGATGTAATGGATGTCAGTCCATCATTCAGCGAAGAAGAATTAAAACATGCACGGCGTGAGCAATACGGCAGATGGGGGCTTATGGGTCTTGGCGCGTTGTCGCTTGGGCTTGTTGTCACCGCAATTGCCGTGGGTGTAGCAGGAGGCAATGATAAACAGACGAACGCAAACACAAGAAATGAACAATATAACAGAAACATTCCACAACATCAAAAGTATGTTCATCCAACACCAACCAAACACAATAATTTTGGTTCTCACGACCACAATGCAAATTACGATTGGTCAAGGTATTATAACAACCACAACACTATACACCCAGCTATTAACAGTACAACACAAACCGAATTGGAACAAGGTAAACAATTCAACACAGTCAAGAGAAGAATTGATGGACAAAGACAACGGCATGACGAAGTAATGAAATCAATATTCAATGGTTATTAAAGAGTGACAAAATCACTCTTTTTTGTTATATTATTCTGAAATGGCTGACAAAAAACCACAATTTGTACATTTACACGTACACACTGAGTACTCACTTTTGGATGGTGCTGCCAAGATTTCTACCTTGGTGGGGGAAGCCAAGCGTTTAGGTATGCCTGCAATTGCTATTACTGACCATGGGAATATGTATGGTACATATAAGTTTTATAAAGAGTGCAAAAAGCAAGGTATTAAACCAATTATAGGCTTTGAAGCATATTGCGTAGACGATGCGTTGAATAAGAAAAATTTTAAAGAGCATAAAGGACATTTGGTTTTACTTGCAAAAGACAATACTGGATATATAAATTTGTGTAAATTAAACTCTTTCTCTTGGGTACAGGGGTTCTATGGAAAGCCCAGAATTGATTACGGATTACTTGCAAAACACAGCAAAGGGCTTATTTGTTTAAGCGGATGTTTGGGTGGGCATATACCGCATTACATAATGAAAGGCATGTATGATGAAGCAAAAAAGTATGCCTTGCGTTTGAAGGAAATTTTTGGCGATGATTTTTACATAGAATTGCAAGACTTTGACGACCCCGATTGTGACAGAGTTAATCCAGTATTGATTAAATTAGCAAAAGAACTTGGGATTGAATTGATCGCGACTAATGATGTGCATTATGTATACAAAGAAGATGCCGAGATGCAGGATGTCCTAATGTGTGTCGAAATGAAAAAGACAGTGGACGACCCCGACCGAATGAAGTTCCCGAGTGAAGAATTTTATGTAAAATCGCACGACGAAATGTACGAACTGTTTGGCGAGATTGCTTCTACTGCTATATCTAATACTTTAAAAATCGCGGAAAAGTGTGACTGCCACCCGTTTGGTAAAAACAAAAACCTTATGCCAGTATACCCTTTGGACAAGGGTATAGACAATGTAGAGTATTTCAAGAAGTTAGTCGAAAGTGGTCTTAAGAACGATATGGGAAAATTACTCCCGAGATAAAAGAACGATATAACCACGAGTTTAAGATGTTAGCGGATAATGGGTTTATTGACTATTTCTTGATTGTCGCGGATTTGATGAAGTTTGCAAATGACAATGGTATTGCTGTGGGGCCTGGGCGGGGCTCTGGTGCTGGGTCGATTATTGCTTATGCGCTTAACATAACGAAACTTGACCCGTTTAGATATAACTTGCTATTCGAGAGATTCTTGCACAATGAACGATTGTCCATGCCTGATTTTGATTTGGACTTTTGCTGTAATCGTCGTGACGAAGTTATTGAATACGTGAAAAACAAATATGGAGATGATAAGTTTTGTCAGATAGTGACTTTTGGGTCTTTGGCAGCAAAAGCGGCGATAAAGGACATTGCTCGTGTGTTTAAAATGCCATATGCCGAGGTTGACAAAATAACAAAGCCAATGCAATTTTCTCAAGTCATGAAGCCGCCGTTTTTGCCCTATGTATTTGACAAGATTGAAATAAAAGACCCAAAGAACGGACAAGACTTTTCCATACTCGACCCACAAGAACAAGAAAAGAAAATCGACCATTACAATCGTGAAAGGTCGAGATTGGACGAATTAAAAAATCGTGATTTAATTTCTTTATATGAAAATGATGATGCGGTGCAACGGATTGTTGACCTTGCAATAAAGGTCGAGGGTTTCCCACGGAATTGTTCTACGCATGCGTGTGGCGTGATTGTGTGTAAGGAAATAGTTGGGCACGTGACGCCCTTGCAACGAAATGGTGAAGATATAACCACGCAGTTTGACATGAAAGAAGTCGAGGAACTTGGAATGTTAAAACTTGACTTCCTTGGACTTATTACTCTGACTGATATACAGATGAGTTTGTCAGCAATTAAAAAAGACTTGGGTGTTGAAATTGACTTTTACGACCGAAAAACAAAGAAGAACGCATTGGGTAGTCCTTGGTATGATGACCCCGAGGTTTACAAAATGTTGTCCGAAGGTGACAGTGATGCGGTATTCCAAATGGAAACGGGTGGATTCAAAAGATTCTTGCAACAATTAAAACCCGATTGTATAGAAGACATTATAGCGGCTGTGTCCTTGTATCGCCCAGGGCCTATGGATATGATTCCCGATTATTGCAGGTCAAAGCAAAACCCGAAACTCGCCAAGTATGAACACCCGATGTTGGAACCAATTCTGAAACGCACATACGGGGCGATAGTTTATCAAGAACAGGTTATGGACATCTTCCGTGTAATGGGTGGGTATTCCCTGGGACAGGCAGATATGGTACGGCGAGCTATGGGCAAGAAAGACCCGAAAGAGATGGATAGGCAAAAACAGGTCTTTATCTATGGTGATAAAAAACAAAACATAGACGGCGCAATTGCCAAGGGCGTGAAAAAAGAGATAGCTACAACTGTATTCAACAAGATGGCAAAGTTCGCTGGATATGCCTTTAACAAGTCGCATGCCGCATGTTACGCGTACATCGCATATCAGACGGCTTATTTGAAGAAGTATTACTATCCATATTTTATGGCAAGTGTTTTAAATAACCGCGTTAACAAGTGGGACGACATGACCTATTACATTGTGTCTATTCGAAATTCGGGTGTAGAAGTTTTGCCGCCAGACATAAACAGGTCACAGACATACTTTACTGTGGAAAATAAAGTGTCGGATATGTCAACAACCGCATCTATCCGCTTTGGACTTGGTGCAATAAAGAATGTGGGTATGGCTTTGATTGAGTCTATCTTGGCGGAACGTGAACGCAACGGCAAATTCATATCATTCCAAGATTTTTGCAAACGTGTAGATTCCCAAGCATTGAACAAACGATGTTTGGAAAGTTTGATTTTGGCGGGTGCTTTCGATGAGCTTGGTCACAGGGCACAGTTGATGGCCGTATATCCGTCGATCGTGAAATTAATCGCAAATGAGAAACGCGCCACCGATTGTGGACAGGTAAGTTTATTTTCTATGGGCGATGCGGGGTTGGAAGATGATGTTGATTTGCCACTGCCTGACATTCGACCATATGATGAATTGACCAAGTTAAAGTTCGAAAAGGAAATGGTTGGAATTTATTTAAGTGGACACCCGCTTGGTAAATATGCAAAAGAATTCGTTGGATTTAACTTTGACACAAGATTCTTGAAATTGGAAGAAAATGAAGAGGACGAAACGACCAACCGCAACGAACTTGAAAACAAGCCAATTATTATGGGCGCGATTATAAGCGATATAAAACGTGTTCGTACAAAACGTGATAATCGCGACATGGCGATTTTGACTGTCGAAGATTTATTTGGGCAAACAGAAGTCATGTTATTTCCCGCCACATATGATAAAGTAAAAAACAAAATCGAAAAAGATCTGGTTGTAAAGATTAGCGGAAAATTATCGTTCAGAGATGGTGAGAGTGCGATAATATTAGCGAACGACATATCACCAATTGAACAAGGAGTGACGATATCATTCGAGGAAGAAATTGAATCGTCTGATGCATATAAAAAACTTTACTTGAAATATAATATGAACGATAAAAATTTACACAGTGACGTATTAAATGTGTTAAGTGCATATTCTGGTAATGTGGAAGTTTGGGTCAGAAACACAGCAACCGGTAAAATGGACAAATTACCAAACGTAATGATCAGATACGCATCGTCTTTGCAGTGTGAATTAGTTAGTTTGTTAATGCAAGAGAATGTTGCCATCAGATAAAGTTGCCTCTATAGAATCGTATAACTTCACCAGTATTCTCTAAACTATTATTGTCACCCTTGCTCATTATTGTGATTTTTGCGCGACCACTTCGTCCCAGACTGTCCTTGAAGAATCGTTCAAGTGTGGTTGCCTTGAAGTTGCGATTTGTGCGGTTAAACTCGGCGATTTGTTGTAACTTGGCACTGCGGACATCACCGATTTCGATACTTGCTTCCAAAAGGTCATGCACATCTTCTTCCGTCCAAAACAGAGCAGCGGAATTATTCAGGTCAGAGTTTAGTAAAAAGGGTCTTAATAAATTAAGTAAATTTTTACCCTGTAGCCCATCGCCCAATAAAATCACTGTGCAGTGTGAAAATGAAATTGTACGACCTTGGTTGTGTGAGATTTCTTTTAATGCTTCGTCGATTGTTGGTGCAGTGGCGCTGACCAGTTCGCGTTCCATAACCCCGAATGGGTCAAAGTTAAAAATTATGTGTTCACACACGATCTTGTATTCGCCGTTATCAAAATCTATACCAATTGCTGTGACAATGGTTTTCGACAGGGCAAGCGATTGTTTTGTAATAGCCATGGGTAAAAGAGCCACAAGGGCGACAAGTGTCAGTATAACGAATTTTTTTTGCCAGATGAGTTTAAACATTCTTTGCACCTCTCTTTTTGAGAATTAGGGCATTGATGAAACACGCAATCGGAATTACAATCACAACCGCAGCTGTTGGTATCGCAAGAGTTCGAACAAACGAATCTAGTGTGTCTTTATCTTTGAATAGAAAATAGAACAGAAGGTAAGTAACAACTGCAATACCAAAACCGATATATCCAGCACGATGTTTTATGTTGAACAAGTATCGTACGCAAGCAAACGAAGCGAAGAATGTTACTCCAAACCGCACAAGCAAAAGCAACAACCAAACACAAACCAATATCCAATCCAACCGACCACTTTGTGTCAAAAACGAAGCGTGTAATGTCAAATTTGCGATTGCCACGTTCTTCGTATCTGCGATTGGCCCGAACAGAGTAGTAAACATAAACACAAAAAATACAAAGAACACGGCGACTATGCTTGCAGTTATCATGAAATTTCTGCGGAAGTTTTTTTCTATTTTTATATCACCGCTGAAGACAAGCAAGAAAGATGCGGATTCAAAATATATTAAGTTCCGCAGCAGAGTTAAAAATATAGGACTTGCTCCGTTTTCTAACATTGGGGTGACTTCGCTTGGACGCATTTGGGGTAAAGAGGGTAGAACCGACAAGGCCAGTGCAATAAGAACCAAAATATAAAATAATTCGCCGCTTCTGAAAAATGAACGTGCGGGCATAAAACAAAAGATCATTCCAAATACCATAAGAGGTACAAGAAACTTGTGTATGTTCAAACTACCCGAAAATAAATGCTCGTTTAATAAAAGATAAGACTGGCTAGTTAGTAAAATTATTTGCAATATAAACAATCCAAACATTGCAAAAATAACCAACTTCGCCCCTATGAAAGTGGTGTTAGCACGCAAGTCAGAATATATGTCACTTCCCTTACCGATGCTTAGTACATTCAGTACAAGAAACAAAATACCGATTTCTATGACAGAGCCAAGGAGTGCCACTATCCATGCGTCGCGCCCTGCACCTGACGACAAAAGGCCGGGCAGCGACAAAAACTTGATTGAAAAAAAGTAGATACAAAAAAATATAATGACTTGCCGTGTCGAGATTTTTTTCATGGTCTAGTTTGTGGGAATTAGTGAAAAATATGTGTGGCTATAATGGTTGTATTCGTGGTAAATTTTTTTGACGAGGGTACTTAATTGGAGTTGTTTCTACTTTCTTAACGACTATCAAGCTACGTACAGTTTCTTGGTCAAGATTCTCGGTAAGTGTGTCGACAATCTCGGCTCCTAATATTCGTAGAGCATTTTTTGAATTACGCACTTCATCATTTGCTCCTTTGCCTTTAAACGCAAGGATATAACCACCGACTTGTACAAGCGGCAGGGCATATTCTAATAAAGTGCTCAAAGGTGCAACGGCACGGGCAGTGACGATGTTAAATTTTTCTCTGTGAACAATGCAAAAATCTTCTATTCGTGTGTGTATTGCAACTATGTCTTCAAGACCTAAATGCAAGATCGTGTCGTTCAGAAAGTCTGTTTTTTTTCGGACACTGTCAACCATCGTCATTTGAATATGGGGGAATGAAATTTTCAGCGGAATCGCTGGACACCCGCCGCCTGACCCTATGTCGACGACGCGCGTGTTTTTTTCAAAATACGATACTAGCTTTTCATTAAAAATTAGACTATCCTTGATATTGAATTTGAAACTCTCGTCAAAAGATTTGTGCCCAGTTAAATTTATATTCTTGTTCCGTTCGACAAGAAAAACGTTATAGTCCGTAAGAAGGGTATCCATAATTATATAATAGCACAAGTGTAAAAAATGTATTAGACTAAATCCGACAAAAAGTGGTAACCTAATATGTATACTTGGGGGATGGTAGTGTTACAAACGATTTTACAATGGTGTGCGAATAATCCAAACGTTTTGTTTTGGCTCCTTTTGCCGAGTCTTTTTATATTTGGCTGGGCAACTGAACGTGTACTTTTTATTTACCGTGTACGACAGATTGACACGCCTACCTTGAAAGAATTAATTGAATACCAAAAATTAGCAATCAAAGAAAAACATGATGCGGAAACAAGAAAGAAGAATTACTTTGAGATATTGGATAAATCAACAACAGTTGTAAGTGCCATGATGTACAAATATATTTTGAGTCAAACTAATTTCGACAATATAGAAAAAGAATTCACCTACAAAGAATATCTGAAAGTCGGCAGGCAAACTAAAAGGAAAAGATATTATAAAGACGCAAATATTTTCAGTGTCACTGTATTTCTTTTTATTGTTTGGGGCGGACTCGTGTCGTTTAGTCATTCCACACAAGGATTTTATCGTGTGACAACAGACGGGAGTTTAACAACAGATGCAGTCTATTCTATCTTGATAATTTCGACTATAATACTGTTCTACATTACATCAATTGTGCTTTTGCATATATACAGCAGAATAACAAGAAAATATAAAATAGAGTTATTCAGACATTTGGGTGAGAATATTTCTGAATTCTTTTCCGTTTTTAAAGGAGGGGAATGAGTATGAAGTTTGAAGAATTCTCAAAAGCAATGGTTAAATCTGCTGGATTAACCACGCCGACAGCTGCACGAATTAAAAAGCTTATAATTAAAGAGGGTGGACAATACAGACAAAGCGTACATGACAAAATAGAAAACAAACCAATATCTGAAGAAGATTTAGAAAAGGATGAAGTGGAAGTTACAGCGCCCGAGCCAGTACAGGTAGCACCACCGCCTCCACCACCTGCACCAGAACCACCTCCACAAGTTATTGCGCCTGAGCCGCCTGTTGTTCAAGTTGTTCAAGAGCCAGTGGTGCAACAGGTTGTATATGAGCAACCACAACAACAAATTATCCAATATGTCGAGGCACAACCGCAGTATGATTATGATTTTTACTATCAACAGATGCAGCAGCAATATGCCTATGATCAGTACACTCAGCAACAGTATGCATATGACATGTACAATCAACAAATATATGGACAGCATCCCAATATGTATTCGGGATACTATCCACCTGCATTACCGCAATATTCGCATGCTCAACCGCAGTCAGAACAAAGTAACGGAGTGTTAGAAGAAATAAAGAAAGAATTGAATGCATTGAAAAGTGGGTTGGAAGAGAAAAAGCAAGAACAAAAATCCGAGCCAGTTGTGGTGGAACGCATAGTGGAGAAAGTCATTGAAGTTCCTGCCCAAGTTACAGAGGAGAAAAAGCCTGTTATAATAGAGCATAAAGAAGAAGAACCAGATATGTTTGAAGGCATGTTTGAGGGGATAGAGGAAATAAAACAAGAAAAGAAAAAAACAGAAGAGGAAACAGAAAAAGCGATAAATGAAAATGTGAATGAGAAAATAGAGGTCTTAGAAGAAATAAAGGAAGAAGTGAAAAAAGAGATGGACAAGCCAAAAATTTCACCTGCTCTGAAGATGTTGAAAGATGAAGAGGGTGAACCAGTTATTGTTGATGCACCTAAACCAGAAGTGGATAGAGATCTTGATGATATATTAAATAACTTTGATGATGGAACAACAGAAATTGTCTATCCTGCGGCTGCGTCTGTTGCAGGGACAGGTGATGGCGAGCTTGTGGATAACTTTGTGCAGTTCTTGGTAAGTAAGGCGGATAGTGAGGTAAGCGAGAAATCTAAAAAATCCGAAAGAAAGGGTCTGTTCGGTAGTTGGCGAGAAGAAAAAACACCAGAGCCACCCCCTCCGGTACCAGTTATGCCAGAGATAGAGGAAAAGAAATTCGTGCATGTGATTGAGGATACTCCCGCGACATGTATTACCGAGGAAGATAGGGGTGAACTTGAGCATGCTCTAATGGAGCCAATAGAAGATACTGATGAAGACTTTGTTCCTGGTCTTGAATTTGTTGCACAGGAGGGTGAAGAAGCACAGTGTTCTCGAGCAGAAGAACAAGAGGAATTGCGCGAATTTGAACAGTCTTTAATAGACGAAAACATTGATAAGCGCGAGCGAAAGTTCCTGATGAAACAATTGCGAAAGAGAAGATTTTACGAAGTAATAACTCATCCGATTAATATTCGTGCAAATGATCTTGCCACTGGAGAAGAGCGTGAATATGATTCTACTCGTGATTGGCACACCGCCCGTAACATCGAGGAAAATGACGCGATGTATCCAGACGCACCAAGGAACCCAACCGAACTTGAAGAAAAGGGTGGCAAGCGAATAAGTGATGAAGAACCAGAAGTTATAAAATACAAGAAAGGAAAGGGTGATAGACACTTTGATGTTGTCAAAGGTGATGCTTTGTCAACAATTGATTACGAGATTTTGGAAGATGGGGTAAAGCCAAAAGGCAGGGAAAAAAAGTTTAACCTGCGCATGAATGAAGAGCCTAAATTGCCGAAGACAAAAAAACGCGGTGATTTTGAGGTGGAGATAGAAGAAGAGCCATTGTTTGCTGTTGAAGAAAATGAAGATTTTATGGACGAAGAATTGGAACAGCCAAAGCCTGTGAGGACAAGGGCTCCGCGTAAATCAAAAGGGCAAGCGGCAAATATAGTAGAGATGCCGGCACCGCCCGCTGGATATAATCCGTATTATCCGCCGCAGGAGGTAAAACCATTTGATCCGAACCCACCGAAAAAAGCAAAGAAGCCGTCAAAGCCACGTGAGAAAAAGATTGGACCTAAAATCACGGCACGAACGACTGTACAATCGGATTAGGGGGATAATTTAAATATGAGCAAAATAGAAGAAGCAATTAACGCTTCACGAATCCCCGTTGTTGTAAACTTTTCAGCAACATGGTGTGGACCATGCAGGATGTTCGCTCCAATTTTTACTCAAGTCAAATCAAGTCTTGAAAAAAATGGTATAGCAACTTTGTTGAGATGTGACATAGATGAATGTGAACAATTTGCAAACGAGCATAAAATTCAAAGCGTGCCAACCACGATAATCTTTTTAGATGGGCAAGAAGTCAAAAGAAAAAGCGGTTCGTTTCCGACCGCCGTGTCCTTTGAAAGATGGGTAGAAGAGTCATAGCCTCCATTGACTCAACAACTCTAACATTGATCTGCCGCCGAACAAGAAATTCATATCGGCAAGCAAGACAAATCCCATAAGAAACAACAAACCAACCATGTGGATTCGTCCCTCGATTTCTGGGTCGATTGGTTTGCCGCGTCCCCATTCTATGCCAGTGAATACCATGCGTGCGCCATCAAGGGCGGGGAATGGCAGCAGATTAAATACTGCCAAATTAACGCTGATAAGTGGTAACAGAATAAAGAGATTAATGAAATCACTGGAAACACTTGCAGCCATGACCGACACTGTTGATATTGGGCCGCCAATTCCTGTTAATCCCAATTGCCCAGATACCAACATCCACAGGAAAACCAGTATCATCCATGCAAGTTCAAACGAGAATATAACCGCTTGTCCAATTGCTGGGAAAAATCGCATCGGTAGAAATTCTATGGAGGCGGTATCAAGTCGTACTCCGATACCTGCTCTGCCGTCCATATTTTGTAAAATAATTCGTGTATCCCAACCCTCGCCGACGCTATAGCCTTCCCTGATTGATCCATCTGGGCGTAAGATTCGAAGTGTTACTGTGTCCCCAGGCGAAAACTGACCCATAACAGAAGCAAGTCCGCGCATGAGTGTGAATTGCTCACCATCAACGGCCAATATTATGTCGTATCGTTCAATTGCCATCTCGCCACTTACTGTAACCGGTTCATTTTGGCTAAGGTCACGGATCATAACTCCTTGCGCATATCCCGTAATCATAAGTAAGATTACCGAAAATATAATTGCAGAAACAAAGTTAAAAAAAGCACCACTGAATAATATTATTAGTCTTTTCCATGGTTGAGATTCTGGAAAAGTTTGTAATTTTCGTTTTTTCTTACCTTCGGTGGACATATTTGATTTGAAGACAAAGTTTTCCGAACTTGTGGGTATGTATCGAACTCGCTCGGAGGGAGATTCTTTTTGTGCGTCTAGACCCAATAACGTTTGTCCCTTAGCACCTACCTTGGTAAAACCCGAACCTGCGTCGTCTTCGTCGGCAAACGCACAATATCCGCCTAGTGGTATCATGCGGATGGCGAAAACTTCACCAGTTTTTTTGGAAGTCCTTTTATATAATGCCTTACCAAATCCAATCGAGAATTCGGTGACACGCACGCCCGTTGCTTTCGCCGCCAAATAATGCCCAAGCTCATGAATTGTAATCATAAGCATCAAAATAAGCAGGGCCACAAAAATATATAAAACTATCATCTCCCACTATTATACTCTGAAAATGGGGGTGATAGTCAAGGGAATTGCGTCGCTTATCTATTTGATTGACAACTGTACAAGATTTTTAGTATAATAGATGGTAGTGATATGGCTCGGTTGCTAAGTGGTAAAGCAGAAGTCTGCAAAACTTCTATACGGCAGTTCGATTCTGCCCCGAGCCTCCAATGAACCCAAACTTAATATTTCTCTTTGTTGGTTTAGCAGTTGCGGTCGTTATTATTGCACTTTTGTTGACACGATTTTTGAACAGAAAAAATAGAGCGATAGATAAAGAGATTAAAAACGATGGCGCAGATGGTGTAGGTATTTTTGTAAGGTCAAGAAGCAGAAGTCAAAGTGACAGAGTCACTGTTGCAGGTCATGAAACTGGGGAACTTTTATTTGTATACGATGTTACTTTCAGATATAAAGACACATCAGGTGTTGTTCAAGAAACGACAACAGGATATGTACTCAGCGATATACAAGCCGAAGTATTGCAACGTCTTCGTGCTTTTCCAATAAGGTTTGCAGGCGATAAGGTACAAATAAGTCGAGATGTGTACAGGGCTCATGACAAATTAAACAAAAAGAAATTCATCAGCAGCCCAAGCAGTAGTGCATACAGGTCAGCAGAAGTAGTTCACCCATTTTTTACACAACAAGAAATTGAATCACACGTAAAAGAAACAAGGCAAAGAAAATCATAAACCCCTGGTAACTGCCACCGCCGTCGAAAAAGCAATTTGTAGATTAAATCCGCCTGACAATCCGTCGACGTCTAGGATTTCACCGATGAAGTATAAATTTCGAACGATTTTGCTTTGCATGGTGATTGGGTCAACTTGTGCTAGGTCAATTCCGCCTCGTGTTATTGTCGCCGCTTTGATGTCGTCAAAATCTTTTATGGGAATACGAATCTGTTTGATGTCTTTTGGTGAATAGCTGCTTTTTGCTAGCCAATCTGAGATATTCTGTTGAAGGTATTTGCGAAATGCGAAGAAAGGTTTGTCCGATGGGTTGAATGTAGGTTTTTCTATTTTTGGAATAAAGTCGACAGTCAGTATTTGATTAGTCACAGAATTGTGCTTATATAATGAAGTAAGTTTATGAATAACCGGTCCAGACACTCCGTTTGTTGTAAACATCATGTCGCCCATTTCTGTGTGGTTGCCAAGTGTTGCATGGACGGATAGCGATACTCCCTGAAAGCCCGTGGGAGTTTTGAATTGTAATCCACACAATGCAGGGCGTGGTTGGATTATATTGTGTCCAATCAATCTTGCGAATTCATATCCATCACCGTCGGAACCTGTTGTGGGATAGGAAATTCCGCCCGTTGCAATAATGACTTTATCAAATTGAGCAAGTAGTTCGTTAATGTCTGTAATGGATTTATTTAATTCAAACTTCACACCACGGGAAAGTGCAAAATTTTCAAGTGCCTTTGTAACCGCTCTAGCACCGCCAGATATTGGGAAGACTCTGTTATTGTTTTCTGTTTTAGTGTCTATACCAAGTTTTGCAAAAAAGTCTATTGTGTCTTGTGGGGTAAAGTTATGAATAGCATGGGATAAAAATTCTGCGCCTTGTGGAATGCATTTCAAAAATTCGTCTGGGGTTACAAGATTTGTTAAATTACACCGACCATTTCCAGTGAGTAATAATTTTTTACCCACGATGTCGTTCTTGTCGAATATGGTAACATCATGTTCGGGTGACAGGTGACACGCACACATGAGTCCACTTGCCCCTGCACCAATAATTGCAATCTTCATGATGTATGATATACTCATCTGATGAAACAAACAATAGAAAAGTTCATAATGGACGAGTTAAGGGAAATGGCAAGCGCACCCGTGGTTCTGCCGTTCGAGATTTTGCACGACGAAATTTATCGCATTGCACTTCATAAAAAGTTTCGCAAGTACGCGGTTGGCGAAGATATGAAACAAAAGATGTACGATACTATCAAGGACAAAGTTTCAAAGGGCGAGCCTCTGGACATCATTTGCTTGCAAGGTTGTTTCAAGTTATGGCGTTTACCCGAATCTCCCGAAGCCGATTGGGCGGAATTATTTGCACTTATGCGGTTGGTGTCTTGGATAAAACCCATTATGGAAATATACAAGCCAGGTGCGATTGTAGAGTTTTTCGTAGACGATTTGATAATGATAAAGATTTGTAACTATACCCATGACGAGATTTTGGCTTATCAAAGTTCTTTCCAGAAAATTATAGACTTTGTACTGAAGCACGCGCCAAAGAATCTGCAAATAAAGATAACTCCTACAAGCACACGTTACGGTGGAGAAAAGAAGTTTTGGGAAAAATTGGACGTTGCCGTTTCAAAGTTCGCAAAGCCCGAAGAAATCGTTTTATCACCAGACACAATCGCAACGATAGAAATGAATTACAGACCGTTGACCGACGATGATACAAAAGACCCGTTGTGGAAAGAGAAAAACGCCCAAGTCCATGACGCATATATGCAAATGGACGATAGAAGATTGTATAGAAATCGCCCAAATGCTTTCTTGGTGTTTATGTTTCATCACAAAGGTGCGACTGTGTTGCAACTCGGCTCTACAAAGGATTCTGTTGTGAAGCCTTGGGTGGGTGTGGGTTCATTGCGACAACGTGATGACACATTTATGCCGACCGTGTTGTCACAGACGCAACTTGCAAATGCAAAGTTTGAAACTCATGATGTAAAAATCAAGGGTCTTGACGGAAAGAACTTTAGCCAGATTAGACTATTGTTATCTGCCACATAATTCCAAACTTGTCTGTGAGTGAACCCCAACACTCCGTCCAGAATTGCTTGGCAAGTTCAGTTTCGACCACTCCACCTAGTTTTAACTTATCAAATACCAACTTTGCTTCTTCGGGTGTTTTCAACGCGACTGAAATTGAAATATTGCGTCCGATTTCGGCATCTTCCCAATCACTCATCATCAAGCCATGCATGGCATTTTCCTTGCCGAAACTTAAACACGCGTGTTGGATATAATTTTCTTGCCCTGGTTTTTGTTTGTCATCTCTGATCATCGTGTCGCTGAACCTTACAATGTTTTTCGCCTTGATACCGAATGCGTTTTCGTAAAAGGCGATTGCCTCTGCACAGTTTCCTTTAAAGTGAAGATATGGGTTTACTTTCATAGTTCGAGTATATCATGCTATATTGTGCTTGTGAAAGCGATTTCAAAAATTATTGACTATTTGTTCCCGAACTTTTCGTGCTTAGCGTGCGATTGTGAAATTAACGTGTCAGTGGTACAACATATCTGTGACGAATGTTTTGGAAAATTTGTTCGTGCAAAACCCACACGAACAAGTAATAAAGACCTTAAAAATATCGGACACATATATTCTCCATTTGTGTATGGCACCCAAATTACAAGGGCGGTGCTGAAACTGAAATACGGGAACGAAGGGCTTGTTGCGAAAGTCTTTGCGCCATTTATGGTTGAAAGCCTTGGCAGAGATGCGAATAAATTTGACGTTATTATTCCCGTGCCACTTTCAAAAAAACGTGAGAGAGAAAGGGGATTTAATCAAGCGACTCTTCTAGCAAAAGAATTAAGTGAAGTTATCAGAGAGAAACACAAGATTGATTTGCCTGTGTGCGATAAAATCCTTGTAAGAATTAAAAACACAGCACCGCAAGTCAATATGTCACATGAAGCCAGAATCGCAAATCAAAAAGATAGCTACAAAATCTGTGACAAGTTTGACATATCACAGATTAAGCAGAAGCGAATTTTAATTGTAGACGACGTCATGACAAGCGGGGCAACGGCAAACGAATGTGCAAAGGTTTTGAAAGACGCAGGGGTAAAGTCGGTTAGTGTTGTGGTTATAGCAAAGGTGGGAGACTAAAACACAATCCGTTACAACTTGTCACGCATTTTTTCTCGCAATGACTGCTTTGTATAACTTAAAATCTGTGATAATATGACCCATGTTTTCAATTCATCACATTATATTTCTTGCAATAGTATTGCCTGTGTCCGTTGGTCTTGCAATTTGGATAGCCAAAAAATACGGCTGGAATAAAAAAGTTTTGTATGTTATGTGTGGAATTTCCATTATTTCAGAGATCACAAAAGTATTTTATTTAGTAGACGAATTTGAAAACGGGTTTTATTTAAGTCCGGGGTATTTGCCATTTAATCTGTGTAGTATCCAAATAATCTTTATTTTCATAATTACTTTTTCTAACAATGATAAGATTAAAAATCCGCTCATGGCATTTATGTATCCGACATTGCTTGGCGGGGGATTGATGGCATTGTTAATTCCTACTTCATCTATTAATCAAGGTTGGTTTTCACCAATTTCGTTCCAGTTTTGGATTTTCCACGGCATGTTAATTTTCCTTGCATTATATATGTACATTACCCGCCCCGAGAAGTTTAAGGTCAAAAGCTTTCTCGTGGCTCTTGTAATGTTGGCGGGGACTTTGATTTTTGCGATTTATATAAATTCAATTTTAGGTGGGTCGGACACATATGTTAATTTCTTTTTTGTAGCACGCCCGCCACTTGATGATTTGCCTATTCTTAACCTTAATCACGGGTGGTTTGCATACATTGGACATTTGACTTGGCTGGCAATAGTGCTTGTGTCGCTTTGTTATATGCCGACATTTATCAAGGCAATTATTGCGAAGCGAAAAAGTAAGAGAGTAATTAACGACGAACTTGTGAAAGAAGAGAAGAGTGTAAAAGTTTAGAATATCTCTGCTTCACGAATGTGGGCAAGTACCCGCTCAATTTGTTCGCGTGTTGCGTGGTTGTGCAATAACCGCACAACGCCCATGACAAGGTTGACAATATCGTCATCACTCAAATGGCTTGGTGATGGAAAGTCCGAGATTATACATGTGTCGTGTTTTTGTTGTCTCATGTAGTAATTATTGACACTCTTCTTCTTTATCAATCACCAAGAATTTGTCGATTGGTTTGCGCAAGAATATAATCAGTGGGTATGCGACAACTATTTGTACCACCATCACCACCGCAAACGGCCATGCACGGAATACGCCTAGAATTAACCAAAAATTTTCTGTACCGAAACGAAAATATAATACCGCAGACATGTAGAATAGATGAATTACTATATATACAATAAGCGACGAAATAATCAAATTAACAAGAAGTTTAATGTTTGATTGGTTACGCGAACGATATAGAAAAAGTCCGAAGATGATTCCTGTAAACGTCCATCCTAGAGTTATTTCTGGGAACCATGCGCCACCCAGGGGGAATATAATGGCACCAAGCATACTGCCAAGCGTTGCAACGATTACCGCCCATTTTGTGCCAAGTATAAAAGCGGCGAGAATCACACAAACGATTGCAAGCGACAATGTGGCAAAGGGAGGGACTCGTACGGCGAGCCACCGATTGTTTACGATAAATAACGAGACAAGAAGTGCCGACAGGACTATCTTTGTATTTTCCGATATATAATCACCGTCTGGCTTGCGCAAAAAAATGCGCTTTAAAAAATTCATTGCAATACACCTCCGCAGCTCTTGAACGATTTCTTCGCCCCTGCTGTAACTTGCATTAATCTTTGATATGTTATAACAACAGGTTGGTTCTTGTCAATGAGTTCCGTATATGTTAGAATACTCCTAATGAGTACACAGAAACCCAAACAACAACAAAGCCACGCAGGACGCATGTTGCCACATAATTTGGAAGCCGAGCAAGGCGTGCTTGCATGTTTTTTGATTGATGCGGATGCAAGTGTTGGTGCGTTCTCGCGGTTAAACGAAAACGACTTTTATTCGCCATCGCACAAGACGATATTCAACATAATGCGTGGAATATATGAAAAGGGTCAACCAATTGATTTTGTGACCGTTGTGTCTGCGCTTGATACAGGTGGTAAATTGGATAGTGTAGGTGGCATTTCTTATATAACAACTTTATCTGACCTTCTTCCCAGTTCCGCGAATTTTAAATATTATCTTGATATTCTTCACAGAAGCAGAGTGTTGCGAAAATTGATTGGTGCGTCGAATACCATCATAGAGACAAGTTATTCTACAGATGATGCGCAGACGGCTTTATCAGCTGCCGAGAAAGCAATTTTTGACATAAGTAAAGAAGACGAGAGAAAAGAGTTGACTCATATGTCTGTTGAACTTCCTGCTGTAATCGACAAGTTGGATATGATACAACGCGACCCGACAAGTGTTCGTGGTTTACGGAGTGGATTTTTTGCACTTGATAATATTACAAACGGTTTTCAAAAGTCTGACCTTATCATCGTCGCGGCAAGACCATCGGTCGGTAAGACTGCGCTTGCATTAAACCTGCTTACAAATGCTGCAATTAAATACGGGGCGAAGTGTGCAATATTCTCGCTCGAGATGAGTAAAAGCAGTCTAGCAACGCGGGCCCTTTGTTCAGTGGGCAAGGTTTCACTTACAAAGGCTATGAAAGGTGAACTTGGCGTGGATGAATGGCGCAGGCTTTGGGAAGCAAATAAACGACTTGGCGACGCAAACATATATGTTGATGACAATTCACTTATTACACCAGCTGAAATCATGCGAAAGTGTATGCGCCTTAAACGTGAACAGGGGCTTGACCTTGTGATGATTGATTATCTTGGTTTGATGACGGGTGGTGGAAAACGTGAATCACGTCAGGTCGAAGTCGCCGACAATTCGCGAATGATAAAAATTATGGCAAAGGAATTAAATGTTCCTGTAATTTTATTGTCTCAATTAAACAGAGGGATCGAGAGTAGAAAGGGGCAAGATGGTAAGCCTATGTTGTCCGACTTGCGTGAGAGTGGTGCGATAGAGCAAGACGCAGATATAGTAATGTTTATCCACAAAGAAAAAGTTGTTCAAGACGATGATGAAAATTGGGAGTCTGTGCAAACGGGTGATACCGGCGAAGCCGAATTAATTATTGCCAAGCACCGAAATGGACCGACTGGAAGTGTTAAAGTTGGTTGGGTCGGCGAATGGGTAAGTTTTGTGAACCTTGGTCATGATCAAAGTGCCCAAGACGCAAGGGATGTACTTGCAAAGAAAAAAAATGACCGCGACAAAAGTAGCGATAAGGTTTCGGAAGCACCTAAGAAAGTTGCGACACCGAAAACCGCTGGGAAAAAAGAAGAAAAAGTAGAACAAGGTAGTGTAGAAGATAGCGGTGTGCTGGACGTGTTTTAATTTACTTTACATTTTTTTGTCGTTATGATAAATAATAATATTGGGGACAAACGAATGAAGAAATTGTTTTTTACTGCGTGCGTTGTTTTAGCGATTGTGTCTGTCGCAATTGCCCCGTATATCAGCAGAATTGTTGATAACAGAGAGGCTGGTCATATAAGTGGAGGCAACTATCAAGGAATCATGCCATTTAGTGGTGATGGGTCGCTTGGTAATCCGTTTATGATAAGCGACGGGGCAGCATTTCGGGATTTGCTTGTGACACATGCTGCTACACCACAGAGGGCGTTTACGCTTACCTCTAATATAGATTTATCGGATATTAATTGGGCACCTATACCATTTTTTGCGGCTGGGTCTATAATTGATGGTAATGGATTTACGATTAATGGATTGACCATTACGACTGGGGCTGCATCGCGTGGGATGTTTGTGAATTTCCATGGCACAATACGTAATGTTAACTTTACACAAGTAAGTGTCCAAGGACAACTTGGCGGCAGTACTATGGGTACGGCAGTTGGTGTGATAGCTGGACAAATATCGGGGTATCTGGGTACTAACGAGATTTTGTTTGAAAATGTGCGTTTGCAAACCGGAAACATTGGGTTGGATATTTTACCTACTGCTCAATCGGGTGGTTTTATAGGTGCGATTTCTGCGACAGGTACAAGTGTTACGAACAGGGCAAAGGTTACTATAAGAAATTCATACAATCGATTACAATTTATGCGTGGCGGTAACAGTTCAGGTGGGTTAATCGGTATTGTTGGGAATTTAAATGGTGCTACCTTAAATGGTAACTTGGATGTTTTGATTGAAAATTCTTTTCACGAGGGAAATATCCATACCACAAATAACTGTCTTGGCGGATTAATAGGTACTTTCTGGCACACAACAAATGTGACGGCAGAGATAAGAAACAGTTTCGCGGTAGGTACGTACAGGGCAGAGGGAACTTTTGCTGGTGGTATTGTCGGGATTTTGTACACAAATGCACAGTTGACATTGCGCAATGTATTTGCAATAGGAAGTATATCAAGCAGTATGGGGCCAAACGGTGGACTACTTGGTGGTGTTGGCTGGGCAGGTAATGGTAATAACTTCCGTGCTTATAATTCCTTTTTCTCGTCAACTTTGTTCACAGGCAATATTGCAGGGAGCGGACAAATTGCTGCAAATGTTATCACATCGGGCTCGCGGACTACAGCATATATGCATGGCGAGTATTTAATTGGCGGTATTTCATTCCTGGACCTGATAAATGACGGAAGTGACAATTTTGTACAAGATATTGGGTCTCACCCAAGATTGCGCGTTTTCACAGAGCGAGTATTTTTTACATTTAACGCAAACGGCGGAGAGTTCTCTCCGAGTGTTTACACAATAGAGCACAACAGAGACTATGAACTTGCCTTTGTTGGTAGCGAAATCCCTGAGCCATCGCGGTTTGCGCACACTTTTGGAGGATGGCAGACATTGTCAAATGGGGGGGAATTGTTTCCATCGCTTGTGAATATTCCGACAAATACTTCACGTACACTGTACGCTCGATGGAACAGAATAATGTTTAACGTCGAAGCTACTGAAACTGGCGGGCAGTCTATACACTTTTTCAATGCAGTAGATCCGCACCCAATATCACATTATTCAATATATCAAAGAGGATTTATACAGACATACCTACCTTCTGATGATGGTAATACTTTCTTTATCGGATTCGAGGTTTTAATACCTGGGACAACAACATGGGAAAGTCTCGGCGATGGCAGGCGATTTTTGACTGGCAATGCACTGGAGCACAGACTTGATTTATGGACACTTGAAGATGGCTATATAATGGATGAAGATTTTATAAGAGATTTTGTTAACACAGATAATAATACAATAAATTTCAGGGCGATTTTTGTAACTCAACCGCCTATGCAAGTAACGTTTGAAGCCCATACTGGGCAAAGTGGATTTGGACAGATTCGTGTAGATGGGGTGCCGAGACCATTTGGGTCTGTTGTGCCTTTTGCCCAAGATCACGCCACGCCAATTTCGATTGAGATAACGCCAAACAGACACAGGACACTTGTTGCCTTTCAAAGAAGTTTGGATAATGGGATAACTTGGATTACTGTGCCGACAAGTGTCGTTGGGGGAGTACATATAGCTTCTTACATACCGTCGCACAATTTGCGATTGCGCGTAGAGTTCGGTGTACAGAATTATTCAATGCGTGTCATGGCGAATCATACTGGAGCAAGTGCGGGTGTATCTAATACCGCGTGGCAAAATGTTAGTATTGGTGGAAGTTTTGCGGGCACAACGATTAATAGTATACAAGGCTACAGATTGATTAGTGATTTTGCTGGAAATGTGCGTATCTGGAACAGATTGGCAAACACATATGAATACTTCTCCGCAATCAATGGCAATGTTAACTTTAACAATATGGATACCTATTTTCTCGATAGATTTTTGCACAATGGTCAAATTACTGTATACGCCGTGTTTGTGAGACAGTTTGCTGTGACTGCGAATGTTAATGACTTGAACTTGGGGTCGCTTGTGTTTACAGTCATCGACAGATATGGCGCAACTACGCATCCTTCTGCGCTTAATACATATGACGAGGGGACTACTGTAATCATTGGGATAATCCCGACTGGTGCCGCTCGGATAGATTCCATTGTCGGGCATTTTGCACACGAATTAAATACACAAGGAAACATTATAACGATCAATTTAATATCAAACAGAAATATAACAGTCAATTTTGCCATAGCAGATTATTTTGTTGAGGTGTGGGCTATGGATGCTGATGACAATGACATAGACCCAAGTATCATAACGACATTTGTATCAGATGCAGGGCCTTTGAATGAGAATGATACTATTGTGGACATTACTGTGACATATGATAGCGATGCGTTCCAATTTCAAGGTTGGTATGCAGTAGTCGCCGGTGATTTCAGATCGCTTAACGCATTCACAGACTTTTCGGATAACTCGATAAGAAATCTGCTTATTAACGAGGCGTTTATTTCTGGGTTTGCTGATGGAAATGACTTCTTCTTTGTTGCGAGATTCGCACAAATTCATGCTGTTGTATTTGATATTGCTGGTTTTGGTGTGGCGGGGCAGGGGTTTTTCACTGCTCAAGTTGTTGTACTTGAAAATGGCCTCTGGGTGCCTCAAGGTGCGCCAATAGCAACCGAGGGTGTGCATCCTTTTCCCCAGGGAACAAGATTGCTGATTACTGCAATACCAGTAAGTCAATTCTTCGCTCTACAATCTATTGACGGATTAAATCTGGACGAGATCATCCAAGATAACTCTGTAATCATTGTTGTGGATGGTTTCAGGTCGTTCTTTATAACATTTATAGAAAGAAGATTTGCAATAACCCCTGTATTTGATTTGGGGATGGGTACGGCAACTGTCAATGCAGCAAGTGTAGCGGTAGGCGATATAGTAACAATATCATTCCAGCCAACCACAGCATTTCAAATTAGAGCATTTCGACTAAATGGTGTAATTGTAAATCGTACTGGTAATGTTGCCATGATTACTATTACGGAGGCATGGCTTGCAGCGAATTACCAAAACGGTATTGTTCGATTCAATGTTGAGATCACAACGGTTATGAATCAATTCTTTGTTTGGGGGCTTATTACTGCTGCAATTATTGTACCTCTGCTTGTTATTCTTCTTATTTTGGTAATGCGTTCTAATCAAAGAAAAAAGGTTGCATATAACGAACTTATGGAAAAACGAAAGCAACATGGCATCATGCATGGTCAAGTTGACCAGTTGAAAAAGATAAGGGGGGAATAGTATGGGAAAGAAAATTCTGTTATTTAATATTTCTCTCATCGCTTGTTTGGGGTTATTTATCTCTGCTGTCCTGCTTGGTCTTCCTGTCTATAGGGGTAGTATAGTAGTTCATGCGAGTGGTGATGGTACTTTACACAATCCTTTTACAATATCGGACGCGATGACATTGAATGATGCAAGTACAAGAACAATGTTCGCAACACCAAACCGACACTTTGTATTAGGCGGTGATATAGATCTGTCTGCTTTTCCCAATTGGGTGCCAATTGCTACATTTGCCAGTGGTAATACCTTTGATGGACGGGGGTACCAGATACAGAATTTATCCACAGAGCGTACTGTGGATAACATTGGTTTATTTGATAACTTTTTGGGCGGGACTGTCAGGAATATTACATTTACCAATGTAAATTTGGGATTCCAAAGTGGTATGACACGAAACAATGGTGGAGTGGTTGCGGCGCGGATAACAACGGGTGGAAACTTCTTTGAAAATATAGTGGTTGAAAGTGGTATGATAGGCGGTAACGCTACTACACTGGGTGGTATCGTTGGCGAGATTACAGGAGGATCTGCAACATTCGACAGAGTGTTGAATAATGCGAACATCACGGGAACACAATGGCTTGGCGGTATCATTGGTCGTGCAAGAATGAATGCAAACATGGTAACTATCAACAGGTCGGGGAATACAGGAAATATCACTTCTACTGGGTTATCTGTTGGTCACAGTGGTGGTCTTGTAGGTGTGTCTGATGGAACATTTACAGCTGTCATAATTAATTGGTCGTTTAATACTGGGAACATTGATGCTCAAAGAGGAAATGTCGGTGGCTTGCTTGGCGCTCAATGGGCAAGTGCTGCGATAATCAATAACAGTATTCAAGACGGACAAATTACTGTGGCGCAAGGCGTTCATGCAGCAGTTGCTACACGTAATACTGCAGGGAACGTTTCGCTTACCATTGATAATGTTTGGTTTAATTCCACCTTGTTGTCGGGAATGTCTATGACAAATATTATGACGGGTGTCACTGTAACAAACAGTGGGAGTCATCCAACAACAACACTTCGAACACTTGCGTTCTTGGAAGAAGTCAATGGCGGTGCAGATGAATTCTTACTGCGCGGCGGACAAATTACTCACTCTGCATTCGTCGCCCTTTATACATATACATTCGCTGCTGGACAGGGTATTGGTCAAAATATTATAATTACTCAACCAATTGACGACGCAGCGTTAGGTATGGGTATTACTGTACCAAGTGAAAATCTACCAACAAGAATTGGGTTTAATTTTCACACTTGGCATTTTAATGGAGCAGATTATTTGCCAGGTGCAACCTTTGTAAACACTAGTGGTGGCAATGTCGCTTTTGTTGCGACATGGACAGCTATAAACTTTGAAATCGTATTTATTCAGGATGCCGAATATCTTGCTGCAAGTCCTGTGCTTGAATTGAATGGAAGTTCACACACAACGGCTATGATGAATCAAACTGGACTAGAACTTGTTGCTGGGTCGTGGTCAATTGGTAACTTTTGGCTTGCACGTATGGCGATGGGTGAAGGATATACGAACTTAGGTGACACTGCCACAGTGTCCTTGTCCGACAGATTAGTAGAGAGTTTGAATGGTTCTGAATTTGTTGCAACACACGCCGTTATGACTGGAACACCTAGAATATATATAAGGATCGTCAGCAATGCGACAAGTACAGTGATTGCGGTAGAAGGTGATGTGGAACATGGTGGATTCTTGCGGTTTGCGGTAGGCGGTGGAGATACACTGACAGCGAGTTTAGGGGGAAGGATAAGTCTTGCAAGAGTAGGGTTTATTACAAGATTAGAGGCTGTTGCACATCCACACTTCCAATTCGTGAACATACAGATTTTCAACGATGATGATTTGTTACAACAAACACTTACGAATGCAACAACCACGACTTTTTCGCCCGCGTTGAACTTGGCAGGGATGCAAGGATGGACGATAAGGGTTAATTTTACTCCAATGGAATATACCTTTAATGTTACCACTTCGTTTGGTGTAACTCCACCAGTTGCGAACTTAGTTTCATATGATGACTCAATTACAGTGGCGATTGGTGAAGATGTTAGTTTTTCTGCGGTCGCGTTGCCGTTAGTCCAAGGTTACAGATTCGTTGCATGGCGTGTCCGGATATTCGATGGAAATGGAGCTGGGTACCACACATTCCCAATGGGTGCTAATGTTTTTGAGTTTATCCATAACGATATTAACCAAATTTTATTGGCAAGATATGTGGGCTCTGATTCACAAATTCTTGTGATTGCCGACTTCGTGGCAACACATTCGATAGCCGTGAATATCGAGAGTGGACAGGCAGCCTTTGGTGAGTTGCGTATAACTGTTTTGGATGCGATTACGGGGAATTCTTCGTTGCATATGAATAATCTCCCTAACATGGAATTTGCTGCTGGTACTATTATCGATATTGTGGCGACACCTACCGCATTGCATGATTTTGGATGGTTTACGGTGGATGGAGAATTTACGTACACAGCTACTACACTGCGTATAGCAGTTGAAAATTCACAAACGATAGTGGCAACATTTGTGCACAGAGATTTTATAATATCTTTCGAGGCGCGTGAAAGCGGAAACTTGTTACGAAATGTTGGTGAATTCTATATTATGAGCGATAGAGGTGGTTACCTAATGCAGCGTTCAACTATTATGGTAGGTGACACGGTGTACTCTGTGCATATTGACAAGAATGTGTCGACGCCAGGTTTCAGATTCGCAAACTTTACCTTGAATGACGAAGATGGTAACTCGTTTACTTTTGATGATGTCTTGTCTACCAGCATTGTTGTATGTTTGGACTTCGTTCGTGAGAATTTAAACATACTAACGAATGGGTTCACGATTACTGCGAACTTCATAAGGGCGTTTGTAGTTACGATAGAAATACCGTCGGGTATGGGGGATGTAGAGGTTTTCGTTGGTGCAAGTACTATTGCGACAGAGGAGAGAGAGTTTTTGGCTGGTACAGCTTTGCGGATTGTTGCTATTCCGTCAAGCCGATTTTATAAAATAGACCCAACAGGTGCTTTTGCGGGAATTAATCAAGCGACGGAACTTGATGCACAGAACGCTGACCAGGCGAATATTACCAACCTTATGGCTTCGCGAAGAATCTTTGCTCGTTTCGTTCCAATAACTTTTGATTTGGATGTGGATCTAATTGCTCGAAATGGTGGTGGACTTGTGATAGACAGGTATGAAGATTTGCGAACTGGTGATTACATTACCTTGACTGCAAGTACTCCAACTGGTCGTATTATTAGAAATTGGATGATCAACGGTAACTCTTACCGCAACTTTGGCAATGATGTTCACGTGAATGGGAATTCGGTGCGGATTCGTTTGACTGCTTCATGGTTGGATGCCTTCGGCGGAGATTTGTGTCTTGTGAACAATACGTTTGATTTGACAAGTATTGTTGACTTCCGGTTATCGGTTGGAATGTTGCTTCTCATCATATTGCCGTCGATTTTGATTCCGCTGTTCGCAATCTTGGTATTACTATATGTCCTCAGTTCACGCCGTAAATATGCAGAAATTAAGAAAGAGTTGCAAGAGGCTACACGTTTTAAAGCCACATTCAATACTGGACAGCTTCTTCGTGAATTGAAAGAAGGCAAGGACGTTGGACAAGTGACAAAGAAAAACGTAAAGGATGCAGTGAAGGAAGATAAGAAAGATAAAAACAATAAATAATAATAAAAGCCCGATGGGCTTTTATTTTACTTCAATAATGGCACCGAGTTCGCGCAGTTGATTGGCATAATTCATAACTTCTGACTCGGGCAGATTCTCGGCAATAAGCGACGGCGCTTTCTTTGTTGCATTATCAACTAGGGACTTTGCTTCGCCCAAGCCATGTCGCGATGATTGCATAACAATTTTTATCACGTCCAACTTGTGCTTTCCTGCGTTTATCAAATACATTGATTTTACGCCACCCCATGTTATGTTCTTGTCGGTCGCAATGAATGATTCAAGTGCGACTTCTTTCTCGGGCTTATTTTTTCTTTTAAATCCAAACATGCTTTATGATAACAAAGAAATTAATCCAATGCAAATGATTTGAACATTACTATCATAAATTTTAACTATAAAAATAAGTAAAAAGTATAGACAAATGTGAATAAGTATGTTAAACTTGTTTTTGTAATGGAAAATGCCGTTGGTAGAATCTGTATATCAAAGGCAGGGCATGACAAGGGTGCGTACTACACGATTGTTTCGGTTATTGATGACAAACATGTGGGTGTTGCTGATGGAAAGATTCGATTTATTGGGAAACCAAAGAAAAAGAATCTGCGTCATCTGTTCATTATGAATTCGGCTATTTCCGAGATAGAGCGGCTGCTTGCTGGGGAGAGTGTGGGTTCAAACTTAAAACTTGTAGCGATATTAGACGCTATCAAAAGGGGTGTAAGTGGGTAAAGACGGTGCTATTGAAGTCGAAGGACGCGTGATAGAGGTTATGCGAAATGCGACTTTCAAGGTTGAAATTAAAAACGCACGCACAGGAAATACACACATTGTCGAGGCTTACTTGTCGGGAAAGTTGTACAAGAACAATATCAAAGTGTTAGAAGGCGACATGGTGAAAATTGAACTATCGCCGTATGACTTGACCAAGGGACGAATAGTATGGCGGTCAAAAGGCGAAGCACCAAAACCACCACAATAAAAACACTATATAGGAGAAGGGTAAATGAAAGTCAGAGCAGGAGTCAAAAAGATTTGTGAACAATGCAAAATAATCAAGAGAAATGGCAAAGTCATGGTAATTTGCCCACGCAATCCAAAGCACAAGCAAACCCAGGGGTAATTTAAAAATATTAAGGAGACACTACATGGCAAGAATCGCGGGAATAGACATTCCAAAGGACAAACAAATCAAGTATGCACTTTGCTACATCCACGGCATTGGTCAACCTATGGCGGACAAGATTTGTGCTGCTGTTGAAATTGATCCAACAGTACGAACAAAGGATTTGTCCGAGGCACAAATAAATGACATCCGTACTTACATTGACAAAAATGTAAAGGTCGAAGGTGATGTTCGTCGAAATGTTGCGCTTGACATTAAGAGATTGCAAGAAATCGGGTGTTACCGTGGTGTTCGTCACAGAAAGGGTCTTCCTGTTCGTGGTCAATCGTCTAAACAAAATGCACGTACACGAAAAGGCCCAAAGAAAATGGTACAGAGAAAAAAGAAGTAATCTAAAAGGATGATTGTTATGAGAGTTATGCTACTCAATTCGGTTGAAGAATGCTTTGGCCAAGGACCTATCATAGAGGCCGTGGCGAATTACTTGGTTGAATATTATAAATATCACCCAAGCAAGCCTATATACAATCCCATAGAGTTGCTTGATGAGTTGGAAAGATTAAATGCTCCACCTCGTCGTTATGGCAGAAACATGAGTGAAATAGTAGAACTGGTTGAACAAAAACTTAAGATAGAAACAACACAACAAAAAGAGGAGATGAGTAATGGCTAAAGCAGAAGCGGCAAAACCAAAACCAGTTATGAAGAAAAAGCCCGTGGCAAAGAAAAAGAAAAAAACAGGCCACAGCGTCACAAGTGGACAAGCACACATTAGTGCATCATTTAACAATACTATCGTAACAATTACCGATGGTAACGGTGCGGTGCAAACTTGGTCAAGTGGAGGGACTAGCGGTTTCAAAGGAAGTCGTAAATCTACTCCTTTCGCAGCGTCAACTGCAGCTGAAAAAGCGGGACTCGCGGCGAAAGACATGGGTGTGAAAAAGGTCGAGGTCTTTGTAAAAGGTCCAGGGCATGGTCGTGAAAATGCTATTCGTGCGCTTCAGACAGCGGGATTGGAAGTTACTTCTATTAAAGATGTCAGTCCAGTTGCACATAATGGTTGCAGACCACCGAAAAGGAGAAGAAAATAATGGCAAGAGAAACAGGACCAAGTTGCCGTCAATGCAGACGGGAAGGAATGAAACTTTTCCTAAAGGGCGAACGATGTGTATCGCAAAAATGTGCTATGGAACGACGACCTGTTGTCCCTGGGCAACACGGACTTATGCGCCGAAAAGAAAAAGAATATGGTACACAACTTCGTGAAAAGCAAAAAGTAAAGCGCGCGTACGGAGTTTTGGAAAAACAATTCCGCAATTTGTACGAAGAAGCAGTACGAATGAATGGTGTGACAGGTGACAATCTTTTGTCTATGCTTGAGAGAAGGTTAGACAACGTAGTCTACAGAATGGGTATCGGCTCATCAAGAAAAGAAGCGCGCCAAATCGTGTCACATAGACACATCACTGTAAATGGAAAGTCAGTGAACATTGCATCTTACACAGTGAAAAAAGGCGATGTAATTGCAATAAAAGAAAACAAACGCGGTTTGGAAATGTTCAAGGAACTGAAAAACCAAAAGCTCGTAATGCCAAAATGGCTTGACTTTAATGGGGAAAAGTTAAGTGGAAGAATAATCGAATTACCAACAAGAGAGGATATTGACCTGAATATTCAGGAAAACCTCATCATCGAATTATATTCTAAGTAATCTTAACTATATCAATATTAAAGAGGAGTAATATTATGCAAATCGAACTTGAAAAGCCAAAAATTTCCGTGACAGAGAGTGCGTCATCAAAAACAGCAAAGTTTGTGCTAGACCCACTTGAAAGAGGGTATGGAAACACACTTGGAAACATGTTGCGTAGAGTGCTGTTAAGTAATTTGCCAGGGGCTGCAGTTACCGCAGTAAAAATAGACGGCGTTATGCACGAATTTTCAACTATCAAAGGTGTTGTGGAAGATGTGACCGACGTCGTATTAAACCTGAAGTCTCTTGTTTTAAAAACACAAAGCCAAGAAATTTCTTATAAAACAACAATGCGTTTGAAATCCAATAAAGCCGGTACAGTTTTCGCAAAAGACCTAGATTGTCCGCCAGACATCACAATCTGCAACCCTGACCTTGTGATTTGTACGCTTGATGGTGGTACAGAAGTAAAAATGGATATAACTGTGGGCCGTGGACGTGGTTATGTTGTTGCAACAGAGCACAAAGGTGCAACAGAAAACATTGGTACAATCGCGATTGATTCATTATTCTCACCAGTCGAAAAGGTGAATTATTACGTAGAAGCGGCACGAGTCGGACAAAAAATCGACTTCGATAAATTAACACTAGAAGTCACAACAAACGGCAGTGTAGAGGCAAAAGAAGTTGTATCGCTTGCGGCAAAACTTATCCAAGACCACTTGCAAATTTTTGTCGATATGGTGTCTGGTTTGAAGAACGTTGTTACAATGCTTGACCGAAAAGAGGATCAAAAGGTACAATTGATGGCTATGTCTATCGAGGATCTTGAATTGACACCTCGTTCAAGTAATTGTTTGAAAAGAGCAAACATTAATACCCTAGAGGACCTTATTGGCAAGACACGAAACGAGATGTTGCGTGTAAGAAACCTCGGCTCGAAGAGCCTAGAAGAAATCGAGTACAAATTGTCAACGCTTAACCTTGGGTTCAAGGCTGACGAAGACATGATGTAATAAAAAAATCGGTCGTGGATGCGACACGTCGCTTGTAAAATCAAGCAGGGAGGAAAAAAATATGAAACCAAAAAAACTAGGAAGACCAACAGACCAACGATACGCGATGTTGCGCAACCAAGCAAGTAACTTGCTTTGGAATGGTCGAATTGAGACGACACTCGCAAAGGCGAAATCGACTCGTGCTTTTACTGAACGCATTTTAACTTTGGCAATCAATTCGTATACCGACACACAAAAGGTCGAAAAAGAAGTCGTTAACGCAAAGGGTGTCAAAGTCAAGAAAAGTGTCATGCAAGATGGTCCGAAGAAGTTGGCGGCTCGTAGAAAAATCATGGCGAAAGTTTATGATTTGCATGAAGTCAAGACCAAGGAAGAATCAAAAAAAGCCTTTACAAAAAGAACCGCGCATATTAATCACCCACTTGTAGAAAAAATCTTTAACGAATTGGCCCCAAGATACGCAAAGCGTGCAAAAGAATTGGGCACAGGTGGTGGGTACACACGTATCATGAAGCTTGGCGCACGAAAAGGCGACAACGCAGAAATGGCAATCATTGAATTAGTATGATTAAAACAAAAGGGCGAGAGCCTTTTTTATTGTGCGTCCACAACTACATCACCACATAAAATGTCGCTGTACGAATACGAAAGCGAATCAATCGCGCCTTCTTTTTTTTCTAACTTCACCACAAATACACGGCTGAATGCATTTTCAACTGTGCCCGAATAATTGCGGATTTGTTTCCGCCCACGACAAACCTGCATCTTGACATCTTTGCCAACAAGTTCATCCATTTTTTCTCGTATCATGTCAATAGTTAAGCCAGTTTTTTTCATAGATAATACTTAATTATTGACAAATTATTTTAATTTAATAACTTTAGATAGAGAGTTAATGAGTAAAACAGTTGACTATATCTGGGTTTCGTGTTAATATGTGGCTCACCCTAATTCATAGTAATAGGGGTGGTTACAAAGAGAGAATACAATATGTCACAAGAACACAAATTCCACGGACACAGTGTCGACACTGCAATGCAGTTCGTGAAAACAAGTGGTGTTGGACTTACTTCGGGTGAGGCAGCATCAAGACTTGAAATCCATGGTAAGAACGCTATCATGGACGCCAAAAAGGTGCCAGGATGGTTGCGGTTTGTGAAGCAGTTGAAGCATGCAATGATGGTTGTGTTGTTCGTTGCAATGATTATTTCTATCGTTGTGTCGATTATTGAGCCGGAAAATCCAAAATGGATTGACGCGGGTTTGATCGCATTTATCATTTTGGTTAATGCAGGTATAGGATTCATCCAAGAGGGTAAGGCCGAGAAATCGGTGGAGGCGCTTAAAAAAGCTACCAAACCCTTTGCCAAGGTTCTGCGTGATGGGGATGTAGTTTCCATCAAAACAGAAGACTTGGTTGTGGGCGATGTCGTGTTATTGGAAGCGGGTGATATAGTTCCCGCCGACTTGCGTCTTATTGAAGTGGCATCACTTATGATAGAGGAAGCGGCACTTACAGGGGAGAGTGTTCCGGTCGAAAAGAGTGTTGACGTTGTTGAAGGTGAAAACCTTGCGCTTGGTGACATGAAAAATATGGCTTTCCTGAGCGGTATCGTGTCCTATGGTCGTGGTAAGGGTATTGTGGTCGCGACAGGTATGCAGACGCAGCTGGGGCTTATTGCTGGTCACCTTGCTCGTGAAAAGGCTCCTCAAACACCGCTTACAAGAAGTATTTCAAAATCAAGTAAAATCATTGCAGCTGTTGTTGGTGTGGTATGTGCATTTGTACTGTTGATAAGTTCGTTAAGAGGCGATTCAATAACCGACAGTATGATGATTGCTATTGCTATTGCAGTTTGTTCTATTCCAGAGGCAATTCCTATCTGTGTGTCTGTAACAATGTCTTTGGCGGTGCAGAGGATGAGTAAACGAAAGGCCATTGTGCGAAACTTGCCTGCCGTTGAAACATTGGGAAGTACACAAATTATTTGTTCGGACAAAACAGGTACAATTACACTTAATAAAATGACAGTGACCGAAGTTTTCCCAAAGGTCTGCCTGTGTGAAGATGACAAGTTTAAAATGCGTCAATGTATGTTGTTATGTAACGATACTCATGCAAAAATCGACGAGAATGGAAAATTGGAAACGATTGGTGACCCAACAGAAACAGCTCTTGTCCATTATGTGCACAGCTTCGGCTTTACTAAGCAAGATGCAGAGGAAAAGTACACAAGAAAAGGCGAATTGCCATTTGATTCTAGTCGAAAGATGATGTCCACAGTTAACATGGTTGATGGACAGTTGACAATGTACACAAAAGGTGCGCTTGACAGATTGCTTAGCAAATGTACAAAGATCTTAGATCATGGTAAAATTCGTGACATCACACCAGACGACATAAAAAATGTAGAGGAAGCCGCAACCGACTTTGCGAAAAAGGCACTACGAGTTTTGGGTTATGCATATAAGCCATTTAAATTTTCAAATAAAGAAAATAAACTTACCGCAGAAGATGAAAGCGACTTGATTCTTATTGGATTCTCTGGACTTATTGATCCACCAAGAGAGGAAGTTCGTGATAGTGTTCGAACATGTAAAGCTGCTGGTATTACTACTATAATGATTACTGGTGACCACAAAGATACTGCGTTCGCCATAGCAAAAGCCGTAGAAATAGCAGACGACGAAAGCCAGGTTATGACGGGCGCAGAATTGCAAAACATGTCAGAAGAAGACTTGCTTAAAAATATCATGAACTATCGTGTATACGCACGTGTTAACCCAGAACACAAATTGCGAATTGTAAAAGCATTGAAGAGTCTTGACAAAATCGTTGCTATGACTGGTGATGGTGTGAATGATGCACCATCTATCAAGGCGGCGGACATTGGAATCGGAATGGGTATTTCGGGTACCGAAGTTACAAAAGGCGCGGCAGACATTATCTTGACCGATGATAATTTTGCGACAATCGTGTCTGCTGTTGAAGAAGGTCGTCGAACTTATAGTAACATATTGAAAATTATTATTTACTTGGTTGGTTTATCTTTTGCCGAATTGATTTTGCTTGTAGGTCTTATTGTTATTTTTGATTTTAATTTTTTCAATCCACTTCTTATTCTTTGGATTAACGTTGTTACCGATACATTACCGGCCATAGCCATGGGGGCACTGCCCGCCGAACAGGATATAATGACGCAACAGCCAAATAATAGTCGGGGCAGTTTCTTCCGAGGCAGAACAGGTCTTGCTATACTTGTTTACGCAATGTTCCAAGTTGTACTTGTACTAGCGGTTTACTTCATAGCGTACAGCGCAATGAACTTGGACTATATCGTTGCGGTAACTATGAGTTATGTGGTATTGGGAACAGTCGAAACTGTGCATCCATACAACCTTATCCACCAACGCAAGTCAATTGTTCATTCAAAACCATTCGCAAGTAAGGTATTGAACTGGGCTGTATTCTCTACTGTATTGCTTGTTGTTGGAAGTATTATGTTGCCAATGCCTGCCTTCCAAAACGCACTTGGAATCACATGGTTAAATGGTGCCCAGTGGGCGATAGCAGTAGCTGGTGGTGTTCTTATAATCCCTATGGCCGAAATTTACAAGTGGATTTGCCGTCATGTAGAGGCAAAGCGCGATGCAAAAAAGCAGACCGAAATTATAGAAGCCAAAGAACCAACCAAGTTACCAACTAAAAGGACAGCAACGGCAAAAAGTTAATTTAATCACAACAAAAAACAAGTCACTTTGCGTGGCTTGTTTTTGTTGATGGAGGTCATGATGGGATTCGAACCCACGACCTCGTCCTTACCAAGGACGTGCGCTACCGACTGCGCCACATGACCATTCTTTGCCACATAGTTTTTGAAGGCAAGGTTCTCGCGAAGCGAGGTTCTTACCGACTGCGCCACATGACCAATAGTAAACAGTTTACACTGGTTTTAGTCTTTTTGCAAGGATAAAAATCTAAATAAACAGTTGTAATATGCCTATTAGTATTAATAACGCACCGCCTATCCAACCAATATCGCGTCGACTTTTTTGACTTATTTTAGAGCCGAGAAGGTGTCCAAGCTTGAACAATGCAATGTCGGTGATGACAGAAACAAGTACTATTGCGATAATGAATGCAGCGGTGATGCGGTCTAATCCGACACCGAAAGCGACACCAACACCATCAATAGCGACGATGAATGCAATAATGAGGGCCTCCCACAAAGAAATTATACGATTTGGTTTGACGACCTTTCCTCTCGTTGCGTACCAAGTTCCCAATTTGAAGAAACCTATAATCATGAATAATGTAAACGCAGTCCATTTGGTCGCTGGTTCTGATATGTAAGGGGAGAGGAAATAACCAGCAACAAGGGCAAAGCCTAGTAAAAAACTTCCGATTATCGAGATAATAAAGATATACAAAAATGGGACGCGTACCTTCGTGCTGCCATATGAGAAGCCGACAGCTGCCAAGTCTATGGACACCAAAAAAATGAGAATGAAAACGCTGAAAAATATGTCGAGCCAATTCATAGTCTAGTATATCCATAAACAGGTGTAAGAGTGAAGAGATTTAATTAAGTTTTAAGACCTTTGCATTTTTTCGATTTTATGTTATAATTTGACGTGTCTTGCAAAAGGAGGCTTAGGTGAATGGATAAAAAAATACTCGAGGAAAAGTTTCTTGAATTTTGCAAACATTTAACAGAGGTGGTCTGCGATGAGACAAGACATTGGACAATTAAAGGTTTTATTGATACCTCGAAAAACATTTATACAATATCGCAAGATACCAAAATTATCTCTAAGATACTAGAAATTCATATTTTCCCAGAATTGATTAAATTTGCAAATGAAAATGGTTTTGATATAGTTCTCGCTGACCATCAAAACTATTATCCTGACATGACATTTGTTCTAAAAGAAGATACGACAATAAAATATGCTGTTGATATTAAAACCACATTTATTAGAGGTTCAAGGGCGGGGTTTACGCTTGGCTCACATGGCGCGTATTTCATTAATAGGGAATCGACAAAAAATATTCAATTTCCATACAATCAATATAAAGCACATTATTGCTTGGGAATTTTATACGAGAGAAATGAGAAGGCGGATGAACGAATAGTCTATAGGTTTTCGGATTTAGAGAAAATAAGTTCAGTTATTAAAAATATGCAATTCTTTTTTCAAGAAAAATGGAAAATTGCAAGTGATAAGCAGGGCAGTGGGAATACTGCTAACATAGGCAGCGCATCAAATATCGCCGATCTAAAGGGCGGAACAGGAATTTTTACTAAATATGAAGATGGAGAAAGGCTTTTTGACGACTATTGGATGAATTTCAATAAAATATCGGTTACAGACAAGGACGGAAAGGTAAAGAAAATAAACACTTTAAGTGAGTTTTTGAAATATAGAGGTGAGAAATAATGTCAATTATCGTCCCACCAATTAAGTGTCAGGGAATAAAAACGAAATTGGTAAAGTGGATTCTATCCAAAATGCCAAAAGAATTCGATGGTATTTGGTATGAACCATTTATGGGGTCAGGCGTTGTTGGTTTTAATGTCAAACCAAAGAGGGCTGTGTTTTCTGATACAAACCCACACATTATTCAATTTTACAATGATATGAAGAATTCGATAATAACTGACTTGATCGTTCGAAGTTATTTAGAGGAGCAAAATTTATTATTGAAAGAAGGTGGTGTAGAATATTATAGGTTTATAAGAGAAAGGTTTAATAGCTCTCCAAATTCATTAGACTTTCTGTTTCTCAATAGAAGTTGTTTTAATGGTATAATAAGGTTTAATAAAAAAGGTGGCTTTAACGTGCCCTTTTGCCAGAAGAATAATAGATTTTCAAAAGCTTATATAACAAAAATTGTAAATCAAATCAAAGCCGTTAGTAAGATTATCATTGAAAATGATTATGAGTTCCGTTGCTCGCCGTTTGAGAATATAATCACTGGCTGTACAAACAGTGATATAATCTACTGTGATCCACCGTACATCGATAGATATTCCGATTATTACAACGAGTGGAAAGTTGATGATGAAAATTTACTTGCAGAGGAATTGTCAAAGACAAAGGCAAAGTTTATCCTTTCAACTTGGCATCATAACAAATACAGAGCAAATGACCACATTAAGAATTATAATTCATTTTACATCGATACCATTGAGCATTTTTATCACATAGGCGCAAAAGAGAGGAATAGAAACAGTATGGTTGAATGTTTGATTACAAATTTTTCTCTTAATGATGGAGAAGAGATTAGAGTTATTGCAATTTAATATGCATGGCAAAGTGTGGTGAATCGTGAATTAAGTGTGGCAGCGGGGACAGGATTTGAACCTGCGGTACCTTTCGGCACACATCCTTTCCAAGGATGCACATTAGACCACTCTGACACCCCGCTATAGCAACGGAGTATAACATCTTATTCTCTTTTTGCATAGCATGAATTAATTTGACATTTTCGGGGTATAAGGTATACTACTCGGAATGTAGAGAAGGAGAAATTATGGCAAAAGATATTATCTACGCAACTGCGGATGGTAAGAAGAAACTGGAAGCACGGTTAGCCGAATTAATCGCTAGGCGAGCCGAGATTGCTGGCAATATAAAGGCTGCTCGTGAGTTTGGTGATCTGCGTGAAAACGCAGAATATGCGGCGGCGAGGGAAGCTCAAAATAACCTTGAAATGGAAATAAACGAGATTGGAGCACAATTGCCGAAAATCAAGGTCTTCTCATATGCAAAGGCAGACACGAGCGTCGTAAATGTAGGCACAAAAGTTACTGTTGAGATTGTTGGTCGCAAGACTAAGATAGACTTTGTTATTACTGGCATTCTGGAGAGCGATATTGATAACAACTTTGTAAGTAATGCAAGTCCAATTGGCTTGGCTCTTATGGGTAAAAAGATTGGTGACGAGGCAGAGGTTAATGTGCCTGCTGGTAAGGTGAAGTACAAAATTGTAAAGATTGCCGTTGGTGGATAGTATCGTTTAGTAGTATAATTAAACATGTCGGAAATGCCTGTAGTGAAGAGATCTTTTACCCCATACAAAGTTTGGGGTATATTGATGGCATTGACTCTTGTCTATGGTGTGATTTTAACTATAGTTCATAATGGAACAATCGGCGGGGGCTTTACGGACCTTTTCGAAGGGTTATGGGGGATGGTCACTAACCCCACGATCTTGACAAATGATTATATTGCTTTATTCGGCGTAGGTCCAGCGCTTGTGAATTCGGCACTATCGGGTCTTTTAGTTCTATGTGTGTTTTTGTTGGTAAAATTGCCCGGGAGTGGACTTCAAATGGGAGCATTCGGTCTTACCATGGGCTTTGCTTTGCTTGGTAAAAATCCGGTGAATATGCTCCCAATTTTGCTTGGTTCTTTAATCTATAGTGCTGTCAACAAAGGTGAGGAGACGTTAAGAGATTCATATAAGAAGCATGTAACTCTTGCTGTGTTCGCTACATGTTTGGTGCCTATAGTTGTTCAACCTGCATTTATACCACAGATTACAGACATAATCGGTATTGGTGGTGGTATTACACTAGGTATCTTGTTCGGTTTATTCATAGGGTTCATTATCAATCTTGTGGCAACTACTTTTGCAAAACAAACCAATGAAGGTCTTAATCTGTATGTTGTGGGATGGCTTGCCGGTCTTGTTGCAATAGCCTTTACAGTGATTTATCAAACTGTGGGAATTACTCCATTCGGACCAGTTAACAATAATATGTGGAATGTTGGACCTGGTTCAGGTGCATATAATTTCGAATTATATGGCTATCTATTTGGTGTGGCAATATATTTTTTGATTATAGGTGTTTTATCAGGTGGATTTGCAGCATTAAAATTTAAAAATCTGAAACAGTCATTCTATCTCAAAGCTGCTGATTCAAGGTATAGAAATAATTTCTACGATAAATATGGCCAACCACCTGTTTATATTGCGATGGGGTTGTTGGCTTTGTTGGCTTTTTCTATCACATTGCCTTTGGGGATTGTTCACTTGAACGGACCAATACTTGGTGCCATTCTCTCGATGATAGGCTGGGGTGGCTTTGGCAAAGCAGTTTTTAATTCCATCATAATTATCGTTGGTGTATTTCTTGGTGGAGTGGTGCGATATTTCGCACATCCAGACTTTTTCCAATATGGTATGACCTTTCTTGAATATGTCGGAACAGGAGCATCCGGTACAGCTATTTGGACTGCTGCTTTTTGGGGGACATGTCTTTCTCCCATGGCTCGTTTTTTTGGATGGCGATGGGGTATAGTCGTCGGGATGTTGCACTTTACCTTTGCTTCCGTAATCGCAAGTTTCCATTGGGGGCAATGCCTTTATAATAATGGACTTGCAGCAGGGTTTGTCTGTATGATTATGATACCGATTATTCGTTCGTTTGACAAGAAGGGAAGATATAGACCCGAGAACGTTTTTCCTGACTTGAAAAATGATATGGCCTCGGCAGTTGGTGTAGAAGAAAAGGTTTGATATAATAGTGTATGAATGTTTTGTGGTTTGTTCTTGAAATTGTGGTAATAGTGATCATACTTTTCACTATCGTACAAGTTTCTCAATTTGCTGTTGATGGTTATGGATTTCGTGCATATAGAAAGAGAAAAAGTCAAGGTAAGTTCATGCGGTTTAGGTTAAAATTTTTATTTCCATTAATGGTTCTTTCGAACAGACGCAGGGAAAAGCAACCGCCATTTAACGAGATTCAACTTATGCAAAGCGAATGTACGCGTCCTTATCCACCGAACTGGAATAAAAATATGATCAGTGCTACAACATTTTGGTTTGGGATTATCGGATATATTATGCACCTCGCTATTATTGTTCTTATCATTACCATGTTTGTGGTGGACGGTCAGAGCTTTATAACCATATGGGGTCACACAAGGACCGAGAGAACTGTTATACCCGAGATTATCATAGGATTTATCGCGTTATCAATGATATGGCATGTTTTAGGTACATTTGTTTTTGGCAATATACCAGTGCTTGACGGCAGATGGGACGACGATTGAGTGGTTTCTTTCTTGTCTGTCAATTTGCGATTATAGGTGTTTGGGCTTTGTATAGACTAATAATTAAAAAACGCAGTGAACAAAAAATGTCCGAATGATGGGTGCAAAATTTCATCTTACACATGTGCTGATGAAGTCTTCGCCGAATTCACTTACTTTGTATGAGCCCTCATTATACTCAATATCTGCGACCTGGCTAAAGTGTCCTAATTTTTCTATGCAGTAGCTTCTTATATCATTATCATCTTTTTTTAGAGAATCATAAGGAGTTGCATTTTTCATATCAGGCATTTTTACGGTGTAATGGATATTCGATATTGTATTGATTTTAATCAAGCCTAAACGATGCAGGTTGTGTAAACTTTTAGAAATACTAGATAAGTCAAGATTCTGAACGCACGCGCCAATATAATAATCTGGGAAATCAGGATGGGGCGAACTGTCAACCATAATTCCAGAGTCTTTGGCATTTTGAATTCTCAATCTGTATTTTGGTTGCAAAAGAGGCTGGTATCCTTTTTTATCCTTGATACTTCGCAGTATTATTGCATCATTTACACTTAGTTGCTTTATTACGTCAACATATGATGGATGGCATTGTGCACTTGTTCGAGAATCCATTGAACTGATTATTATGTTTTCAAATAATTCGCGTAGCTCGTCTTTGTCAATATTATATCGCAATGCTTCAAGTGAGTTTCCTAAAATGCTCATGTCGGGTTCTTTTCTGTTGTCTTCAGGCACGTCATTATATTTTTGTTGGAGCGATTTTTCAAACTCTTTAACACTGTAATCGCATTTAAGTATCCATTTTTTTATTGGCATTACAAGAGCATCAAAAACACCGAAGACAGTGCCGAGAAAATCTCCTGCTCTTTTTACAGATGGTTGTAAGCCGTCTTTATACACATCTTTCGCAACTTCTCTACCAGCTTCAACTATTAATTCTTGTGCATCTTTGTCCATCTCTTCTCCCATATTGCATTATATCACTTCTTGCTTGCATTTCGCATTTCATAATGTCCAATAAATGCGGCTGTGTCTCGTAATTAAGTGGAAAAGTAAAACTCATATGGCAGCGGCACTTGCGCTGAAGTTCACCGTCTAACATGAATTCAAACCCCTTTAAGCAACGAGAGTTACAAGCCATTGGATTGCTTAATCTAATGCAATCTCCACCTTTCCTGATTATGTTTTTCATTGTTATGGGTAAATGTGTAATGTCTGTATACAGACTTATATTATCTGCATAGACACGTAACATCGGAAGTTTGTTGCGAAAAAGAAAATTGGCAACTGTCCTTTTGGTTGGTTTGTGAATATAAGAAGCAACGAAGCCGTTTGCGGCTTCCCTTATCTTGTATATACAATTATTTTCTTTTAAAAAAGCATGCAACGCGTTAATGTAATCTGCGTACTCTGTGCCTGCTGATTGTAAGAAATCGTCAAATGTGATACTCATAAATTTAAATTTTAGTGGAGCAAAAGTTTAGGCGATTGAACCTGGTTCAAATACCTACAATCTTGGTGGGAACTGACGGGATCGAACCGCCGACCATTCGGGTGTAAACCGAGCGCTCTCCCAGCTGAGCTAAGTTCCCAAGTATAAGTATATTATATCGTATTCTATTGCTTTTGGCAAGCGGAAAAAATTGTGATAGTATAGTGTATATGAAAAATCTGGATTGTATTAATACGCTTATTAATCATTTTACACGTCTTTCTGGATGTGGATACAGGACTGCTGAACGGTATGCCTACCAAATTGTTGAGTCGGACATTGATTTCGTGAAGAGTTTCGCGGAGGCAATTGTTGCAGTGAAAGAAAAAGTGAAGTTGTGCACTGTGTGTGGCAATTTTTCAAGCGACGCAGATTGTGGAATCTGTGCAAGACGAAAGGAAAGTCGTGTTATTTGCGTTGTGCGCGACCCAAGAGATGTTATGGCAATAGAAAAAAGCGGTGCGTTTGTGGGTAAATATCATGTGTTGCATGGTGTGATAAGTCCGCTGGATAAAAAAGGTCCGAACGATTTGAATCTGAAGTCACTTATTACTCGTGTACGGGACGAGTCGATAGAGGAAGTAATCATTGCCACTAACCCCGATGTCGAGGGCGAGGCTACGGCAAACTATATAGCATCTTTACTAAAGCCAAGTGGAGTCAAGGTGACTCGATTGGCGCAAGGGCTTGCCATGGGAACGCACATCGAATATGTGGATGAAGTGACCATAGTGGCGGCAATTTCAAACAGGGTGGTGATATGAACCTTAAGCACTATTCACACATTTCCCAGTTGATTGGCGATATTGATAGGGATGGCGGATATTATATTGATGACAATCTAGCGAATATTTTGAGGTCAATGCCAAAGGTTATCGTGAATTCTCCAGATAAAATTCCTGTAGGTAAAAACTATGTTGAGTTACAGTCTGTGGTGGATATTTGTGGAAGACCATTTAATTTTTTATTAGACGGCAATAGACTCTTGCTGCGTGAAAGAGTGGGTGAGAAGGGAGGGTTTGCGACGACCACTTACATAATGCCAATTGGCGAGGCAATGATTTTGTCCGAATTTTCTATCATAGCTAATACTAAAATTGACGAAAATACTGGCGAATGGCATACATATGATGGCGAAAAAATAGGAGATTATGTACACGATGGCGATAAGTTAAAGACGAAGAGGGCGAGGAGAGATGCGTTACACAGGAAGATTCTAATACAACATGAACGATTGTCAAGAAGAGCTGTGAAAAGTGTGATGAAAGATTTGAATGATGAATCTTTGTTGTCTGAATTTGATAAAATTAAAGATGAGTCGCAGATTTTGACACGCAAGGGCTTTCCCGAATGGAATATTTTCCAAGCAGGGATATTGAAATTTTTGATGGAAAAACAGGGCACTGTTCACGAAGATTTGATTACTTTGGATAAAAAGTTAGATGATTATGCGGCAAGAGTCTATAGAAAGGAGCACAAGCTAAAAGCAAAAATACAATTTGGTGGTGTGCGTAAGGTATTTTCGCGCCTGTATTTTAATGGCGAAACTGCTGGGCGACGTGAGCGATTTGTTGAATTGCAAAAGAAGTTCGAGAGTGTGCTTGTGCCTGTGCTTAAAAGTGATGAGATAGAGGTCGAAGAAAAATTATGGGAAAAGATGGGTGGACAAGTTGGGAAAGGAGTGATAGCAGATAAGCCAGCGGCGGAGCGGAAAAAGAAAGTAAGAAGCGGACGAGTCGCCCAGATGCAAAACCAAAACGATGTGGAGCGGGTAATTAACCATAGAGAGACGGAAACAGAATCGCCTGAAAAACATTTGTAAATATTGTCGAAATTACTTATAATAGATTGTAACGATGGGGAAAATCATTCAATTTTCGCGTACTAGAGCATACAAGATTGTTTTGGTGGCTATGCTTGGGCTGGGCGTACTTTTTTTGATAATTGGTGCATTTTTCCTTTTGAGTGCACCACAAACATTCTGGGCTATGTCTATGACGGTGTCTGCCGATAATTTGATTACCGAAGGCGGCGTTCGTCGTTTGAATGTGTATTCTCGAACGACTGCGATCAACGTAAACACTGGTCCATTCAATATGACGACCTTGCCTGTGAATTTATCTGTTGATGGTGTTGGTGCGTCTTTTGTTACAGTAACACCAACTATTCGTAGTGGGGGTGTTGCGACCTTGACTCTTGTTAATAATTCACAGGGCGTACCATATTTCCACAACGACCAGGCCGATGCTGATGACAGAATCCGTTTGATTGTGGCTATTGCTGGTCTACCGCCACAGGTCATAAATGTTTTTATTCGACTTGCCCAAGATGATTGGGAGGTTCGCACAAGATTAGAAATTTTTGATAATCACAACAACACTTGGACGGAAATGTCGCCGCAAGAGTTACTTTTATCTGATTATAGATCTGCTCAAGTTGGGACAATGACGTTCCGTGTAAATTCTACTTTCCTTGTATGGGGCGTTCCGCTTTTAAATTCTGTGTATGAACAAATTTTCTTTTCCGAACGTGACGTCCAGGGCAGCGGCATAAGCCTTTTTGATACCGGTATCTTGCATATTCCGCATTGGGTAAGCACAGCAAATGTTTTTAATTTCGATATAGCAGCATATTTTATTGGTCAAGAGTTCACAGGCATCTTTAGTTTGGTGATAGTTGTATGAGTGTGGAAATTTTAATTGAAGCCGCGCCGATTGCGGGGTATACAAATCATGCATTCAGGCGATTGCTTGTGAAAATGGGTGCGAACGTTGTATATACGGAAATGGTATCGGCGACCGCGCTTTTTTATGAAAACAAGAAAACACTAGAGCTTCTTTGGCATGATAGAGTTAATGATAAGGGAGAGAAAATAAAGAATGTAGTGCAGTTATTCGGCAAAGTGCCCGAACATTTTGAATTCGCAATTAAAAGCGGACATTTGGAAGGCTTTGATGAAATCAATATAAACATGGGTTGTCCAGCACCCAAGATCGTGAAAAATGGTGAAGGTAGTGCACTTATGAAAACGCCCGATTTAGCAAGGGCTATTATCGAATCGTGTGTAATGGCATCAAAAGAAAGTATAAAAAAACCGGTAACCGTAAAATTTCGATTAGGGTATACAGAGCCGAATTTTGTTGCCGATGAATTCGCAAAAATGTGCGAGAGTGCCGGTGCGTCAAAAATAATAGTTCATGGTCGATATGCAAGTCAAGGGTACAGCGGTGTTGCCGATTGGTATGCTATCAAAAAGGTGAAAGACAGTGTAAGAATCCCTGTGCTTGCAAATGGCGACATAACAAGCAGTGATAAGTTGAAAGAGTGCATAAAAGTTACTGGCGCAGATGGTGTGATGATTGCGCGTGCTTTGTTTGGTGCACCATGGAAAATAACTCTGGAAGACAGAAAGCCTGATGTACGCGAAATTAAAGAGGTCATAAGACTTCATATGGACTTGCAAGAACAGTTACATGGTGAAGACAGCTTTCGTGAGTTAAAAAAGCAGTTGCTTGCATACTGTGACCATTTTGATAGAGCGAAAGAACTAAAGTTAAAAATTGCTGTATCAAAAACCTTTGACGAGGCAAGAGAAGTGCTAGGATTATAATATCTCCATATTCTTTTTAAATACTTTTGCAAATTCGTTTTTGTATTTGCGTGCGTAATATATTTCAATAGCGGCAAGGTTAGGATCAATTTTCTTTGCCTTTGTGTCAAGGTCAGTCACAAGTTTCAAAATAACACTGTCCCCCAAAATATCGCATGTAATGTCCTTTACAATTTCTTGCCCGCGGATGTTAAGGGCTTCGGCGATTGCAAGGATATTTGAAAGTTTTTTGAGTGCTTCCAGATCTTCTTCGTTTACTATGTCCTTGAATTTTACCCATTCGGAAAGATTGAAGTCCTCCCACTTGCGGCATGACGCTGCGAATGCAGTTAACACTATATCTTTGTGTGACATACCCAGAATAGGTAAGTTTAATATGATGTGATAGTTTTGTTTTGACCAATTTTCTGCACCGATTTTTTTTCCGATATGGTACATATATGATGCTGCTCGTAAAATTCGTGCGTAGTTACGTGGTAATTTGTGCATAACTTTTAATTGTTTGAACAAGTTAAGCGATAGGTCATACATTTGGTCACATCTCTTGCGCTTTAAATCTGTTGCTGAAACAATTGCACCTAAACTGTAGCCCAACATGTCTGTGATTCCGCGGTCTATTGTCATTGGGATAGTGTAATGGAACATAAGTCCTGTGCTTCTGTCATGTGACGATAAAACCATATTCATGGTGTTTGCTAATTCCAAAATTTCTTTTGCAATGGTAAGTCCAGACAAAAGGCTTGGTACACCTAGGTCAGATATACCTTTTAATCTTTGTTGTTTTTCTGAGTCAAGTCCTTGCAGAAACGTTAATGATTTTGTGATGCCCGCTTGGTCAAAAGGGAAGTTATGTTCGACATCAAGCGGGTATTTGCTCGTCTTGCGGTGCAATCGTCCGAATGCAGAGAACACTTCACCTGTGCAAACTATCAAAGATTCTTCATCAAGTGTTGAGAGAAATGGTGCTTTCGCTGTCAGCATTTCTCTCAGATTAATCTTTGCAGGGTCATAGTTATTTGTTCCAACTGGCAGAGTAGCACTTTCAATTACGATACGGCGGTTGTAATGGATAATGCGGGTTGAGTTTGATGATATGTTTATGATAATTCCGCGTGGTGCGTCAAGAGAGTTTATAGTTGCCGTGTATAGTGCTCCGATTTCTTGTTCAGCTGTCATGATCTTGACTTCGTGACCGATTGCATTTGAACATTCGTCTACGAAGGTTTGATAATTTTTTGCGTTTGTGATGCAACTTGTACAAACTGCTAAATATCTGTTGACGCCTTCTGATTCACAGATTTTTTTGAACATTCCAAGCAAGGCGACGATTTCACGAATCTTTATACCTTTTATTAATTCATCGTCGCGAATTTCATCGTCGACAGAAAGAGGTTCAACGTATTGGTCGCATTTCGTGAAATGTTCACCATCGCGGATGTCATAGATTGTTAATTTTACACGGCTCATGCCTAATTCAATAAGTGCTAGTTTTTCCATTGGCATATTATGACATATTCTGCATGTTCATGCAAGGGGTTTGTGAAATTGCATGTACCTGGCGTATGGAGCGCTTATGAATCTCTAATTTGCATTAGAATTTTTCCGGTCTCGTTTCGCCCGCTTCCTTCGCCAAAGCCGCAGTTATAACAGACGGGGCAGTGTTTAAGTAATAGTGCATCGCCTGTTGAAACTAGCAAATTCATTGCATCTTTGTTCTGTGAAAATTTTGCGATCAACCCCTTTCTCATGATTTCGAATTTTTCTCTTTCAAAATTTTCACGACGATTGATTTTATATTCTGGTTGCTTTGTAAGTAATCTCGTATCGTCAGGGTTTTTCAAATTTTGTCATTTATGATCTATTAAATTCATAATCATAGACCAAAAGGAGAATTTTGAACTATGGGGAAAATTATTAAAAGAAAGAGTGCTGGTGAAACCAGACCAAAAAAAGCAAAGGCGACACGGTCGACGAAACAGCTAAAGACTCGTCGCAGAGTGTTTGCGATTGCTGGAATTGCTGCAGTTATTGGGGTATTTGTATTGGTGGTTGTGTTGGCTTCCGGTACACGGACATTACACCAAGTTGCGTTAGATAACTTGGCAGAAGCACGATTCTTCATGATGCAGGCAGACAGCGACAACGAAAGGGTACAATTCTTTTCTGGTTTAAGGGAACAGGACTACCGCATGGATGGACGTGCCACACGAGCAATTCCATTTGCACTTATTAACCTAGAGCCGAAGAACGCAACACACATTGATGAGCAACAATTACAAGGAACAATCCAAGTCGACGAGAATGCACCTGTGACAGTTACTTTGGAGCGGAATCAATTCGGACGGAACTTTGCGGTAGATATAGGCAGAAATGTTCCGGCAGATGCTACAGTTACTTTTACACTTAAATTAGATAATGATTATACTGTTGTGTTTGATTTGAAAAATGTGATGACAGAAGATGCGATAGGATGGGAAGATGCATTGAAGATCGCCGTTGACCATTTACAAGAACACATCAAAGACGCACGAAGTTTTGAAACCTATGTAAAAATTATTACAGACCAATCAAATATTGCTGCCTTTTGGTTTGTGCAATTTGTGACAGATGCTGGGGATTTATTTTTCGTGGTAATTGGTGCCGATGGAAGTGTAATAGGTAACCAGAGATAAGATAAAGAGGCATACGCCTCTTTTATTATTTGTGTTTTTTACATCCCTTGCAATTGACGTCACACCGCTTGTATTGTCCGTATTTTGTGTTGTCGCCGTCTTGAAATTTAACATTGACCATCTCAGTAAGCATGTGACTGTTCTGGGCAATACCTTTGCCGTCGGGTGTAGTTACTTGTTCTCCGTATTTTGGCATCTTTTCACTCATTTCTGCGTAGTGGTCATTTTCGTACGCAAGGCAACAAAGTAATCGCCCGCACATACCGTTAATCTTTTGCGGATTAAGACTCAAGTTTTGTGTCTTTGCCATTTTGATTGTGACGTTTTCAAAATCTTCTTTGTATCTTACACAACAACATACTTGCCCACATGGACCCATAGCACCGGCGAGCTTTACCTCGTCACGTGCACCGATTTGGCGCAACTCTATACGTGCACGCAGGGTATAGGCAAGGTCACGAACAAGTTCACGGAAATCAACTCGCCCTGCACTCGAAAATTGCAATATAACTTTTCCACCATCCATAGTGTAATAAGAAGATAGAAACTTCATTTCAAGTTTATGTATCTTTGCTTTTTCTATTGCCGTTTTCAGAGCCGTTTTTGCATCGACTTCTAACTTTTCGATAGTCTTGTGGTCTGCGTCATTTGCCACACGGATAATGGTTGCGAATTTGTGTGTGCCACCTTTAATCGCGACGGGCACAGACGAAACAATACCCCACTCGGCACCATTTGGGCTTTCGGTAACTACGAAATCACCGACATTTAATTCAAGGTCGGTTGCGAATTTCGTAGCGGGGTTAAGACCCCCGATTTTTATGTTTACAATTTTATTCATGCTTTTTTTCCTTAAAGAGTTCAATCAACAACAAATCAAAGGCATTTGTTGGATTGCAATTTGCCGACACGTTGCGATTGATTTGCGAAAGTGCTTTAAGGATAGCATAGTTTTTGCTTTCTCGCAATTCCCTGTGAAGCGCAATCATAGCGACTTCGAAATTTTCTTTTGCGGACAATATTGTGACATGGGGCATGGCATCGTCCAGGGTCTTGCAAGCGAGTAACTTTTTAGCACTCTCGAATATCTTGTCGGAATTCTTGTTTGATTCAATTAGTTTTTTTTCTTGCATTGACCCATGTGGGCAAGGGGGAACATTGATGATTGTACAACGGCTTTTGATAGTGGGAAGTATGGTGGCAGGATTAGATGCAAGTAATAAGAAAACTGTGTCATGCCGCACATCTTCGAGAGTCTTTAACATCTTGTTTTGGGCTTGGATAGTCATAGCACATACGTCAGTGATTATCATTAATTTTTGCACGCCAACACTTGCGTAGTTTACTTTGTTGCAAAAGTCCAATGTTTGTTCGACGGAGATAGACTTTGCTTCGTCCTTGGGTGAAAGCCAAAACACATCGGCGACTTTGAAATAATTTGCGTACCATTTTGCGATTTCGTTAAGGTATAAGATATCGCTTGATAACAGCAAGTACGATTGTTTGGTCGACCCGTTTTCAATGTCGCGTTTTAATATTTCGTTCGTGAAAACCATCAGTATATGATAGCATTTATGTAATGAGTAAACAAGCAATCCGAAAAGTAGTATTTGCAATAAATGGGCGGGGCGGTGTTGGAAAGGACACTATGGTGGATTATGCGTCAAAGCATTTCAATGTCAGAAATACGTCTAGTGTAGAAGCAATAAAAAAACTGGCACGAGTCGCAGGTTGGACGGACGAAGACAAACAAACGGCAAAGGGTCGCCAATTACTTGTTGATTTAAAAAAACTTTTCGTTGAATATAATGACTTGCCACAAAAATATTCTGTGGAACAATTCGAAGAATTTATGCAAAGTGACGAAGAGTTTATGTTCGTGCATATTAGAGAGCCAGAAGAAATTGAAAAGTTTAAAAAAGCAACGGGGGCAAAGTCGTTGCTTATTACTCGAAAAAATGTTGCAACGACATGGGATATAGACAACGAAAACAATGTAAATAAGTTACAATACGACTACATGTTTAACAATGACGGAACGATAGAAGAAAGTGGACAACGATTTATAGAATTTTTAAAAAGTTTTTAATCGCGAGTGTCTTTGAGTCCCAATAGATAGTCGGTGCTTACATTGAAAATTTTTGCAAGTAAAATTAATACAGGTATTGACACTAAACTTTTTCCACGCTCGACGTGTGCAATCATTGCGTTATCAATACCAATTTGTTCTGCAAGTTTTGCTTGTGAAATATTGTCCCTTGCACGCAACTCTTTTAATCTTTCACCAAGTTTTACTTTCATTTAAATCTATTATAGACATGATAAAAAATGCTTGACACTGAATTAAATTCAGTGCACAATGAATTGTTCGGTGGGCTGTGGGGATTTACAAAAGACTTTTACGAAAGACATTTGCAAAAGAAACTGTCGAACAAAAAAAGCCCTATCCTCAAGGGCTTTTTTACAACAGTCAAAACTAACAACTTGCGGCCTGCTACCATCATATATATGTACATGTCTATTCTGTTCGCCATAATGATAGTGGCGTCTCTTGTTATGTTGATATTTACCAACCCCAACGCTATATTGGGGACTTCTTTGGGTGCGGCGGCAACTGGTATACAGCTTGCTATACAACTTGCCGCAATTTATATATTTTGGATGGGGATTATTCAAATAGCCATTGACAGCGGTTTGATTGGGAAATTGGCAAGGTTAATGCGCCCAATTATAAGATGGTTGTTTGGTGAGCAGAAGGATGAAGTGAATGAACTGCTGGCAACCAATATCTCGGCAAACATGATAGGGGCGGGTAATGCGGCAACGCCAGCAGCGATTGAGGCTATTGAGAAGATGGCGGAACCCGACCAAAAAAAAGCAAGTACACCAATGATAATGTTATTTGTCCTATCGGCTACAAGTATGCAAATTTTGCCTACCACAGTGATAGGAATTTTGGAAAAACATGGGGCGGAGAACTCTGCTTTTGTTATATGGCCTACGATTATTGTGAGTACAATTACGACTCTGTTAGGGGTGTTGCTTATAAAGTTATTCGCACGAAAGAAGAAAGTAAAACTCATTGCTGAAGATATTGAAGTAGATGGAGAGCAAGAAACCGAAAACATAGGGGGTGAATCATGACCATTTACATAATCCCTGTCTTTATACTCGGGATCTTTGTCTATGCTCTGTTCAAACGGGTGAATACTTATCAGTCATTTACAAAGGGTGCAAAAGATGCATTGAAATTGACTATTGATATTTTGCCATTTATCGCAACAATTTTGATTGCCATACAATTATTTGCTGCAAGTGGTTTATTGGATCTGTTGGCACTTGCAACGCGACCTGTGTTTGACCTGCTTGGCATACCGCATGAGTTGACTCCGTTTATAGTCCTAAAACCATTCTCGGGCAGTGGCTCAATCGCCCTGTTCGAACAAATTGTTGTACAACACGGGCCGGATTCCTATATAACAAGAGTAGCATCTGTTATAGCGGGGTCAAGTGAAACGGTATTTTATATAAGTGCCATATACTTTTCCAAGACCAAGATAAAAAATCTGGGCTATGCTATTCCCGTTGCCCTATTATGCGTGTTTTTGGCGGCGGTATTGGCTGCGTTGGTAGTTGGATGGATGATGTGATTTGTTTGCCAAATGGAATATATTTTTATATAATAAAAATATGTCGCTGACGACAAATTTTAATTAAAAGGAGGAGGAAAAGTAATATGTTAAAAAAATCTTGGGCTAAACTTACACTTGCACTTGTTTTCGTGTTGGGGGCTGTTTTTATGATTATATTCATGAGTACACTAGACGACCCAGACTTTTTAGGCATTGCTGCTTGGCTTGGTGTTCTATTCGGATTTGCAGGGCTTGCTGTCGTAATGATTCTGCAAGTACTTGGATTAAGACGTCTAGGCAGTCTGATAATGCTTATCACAGGTATCGTCGTTACTGTTTTTGTTGTGATGAATTTAATTCACGTAATGGGACAAGACATACCTGCTGGCGGCAATCCTATTAGCGACGCTTTACGAGAATTGGCTATAAGTGTGCGTAGAGCAACTCAAACTGTCCCTGGTTTCATTTACTTATTTACGCTTGGGATAACACCAATTGTATTAGGCTTACAGGGATTTTTGTCAAAAGACAAGAAATAATACTAATCCTTTTACCTGAAATTAAAACGAGGTAGTAGTGCTGCCTCTTTTTTAGTTGACAATTTTCCACGATGGTATAAACTTGTACCAATATGTGCAACATTAAAGTACCATGTCGCATATAAATAAAAACAAAAGGAGATAAAATTATGTCAAGTGCACCTATGAAACGCAGAAATATCATCGTGATGTTGGTCTTATTTCTTATTCCGATTATCAATGTATTTTATTGGATATTTTGGTGGTGTAGTGTTCAAAACCAAATTAAGCGCAGAACAGGCATGGGATTCGGGGGCTTTGGTCACCTTCTGTTGACTATATTTACCTTTGGAATCTATCCGATTTACTGGCACTTCGTAGTTTCAAGAAGGATCGGTGCTGCGGGCGGTCCGAACAAGCGTGGACTTTATGGAATATTGTACCTTGTATGTGTTCTGTTGAGTTATGGACTTCTTGCTGGTGGGGTTGTGATGTTGTTCTCTGGAATGACCGACCTTGTACAACAGCTTGCCGATAACACAATTGAGTTTTCATACTTCTGGGAACAATTGATGGCAGGCGCAGCAGCGGCATGGGCGATGAGTGCAATTGGAAGTATCTTTATGATTATCCAAATGTACGTTATTCCATTGCTTATCCAGCGCGATGTTAACCGAGCAAACTAATTTTCCAAATTATAAAAAAATCTCGCTATCCACAAGCGAGATTTTTTTAGTTAATTATCTGGAAAAAGTCATGTATACTATATACATGGCTGACAAAGAAAAAGTAATAATTATAAACGAATTAAATTTCACCTATCCAAACGGCAAGGGTGTGTTCGACATTAACTTCGATGTGCGACGTGGGCAAGTTGTGGGTTTCCTTGGACCGAATGGTGCAGGAAAGACTACGACTATTCGTTGTATTTTGGGCTTCATGAAAGGCACGACCGGAGATGTTACTATCAATGGCATGAACTGTTTTACAGATGCACCGAGTGTCGCCCATAAAGTGGGGTACATCGCGGGAGAGCCTGCATTCCCAGACGGCATGACTGGGAAAGAGTATTTGGATTATGTGATAAACATGCGAATCGAAACTTCGGAAGCTTTTAAGAAAGAAGAACTTATTCAGCGAATGAAAGATTTGACACATTACTTTGAATTAGACACAAGTCACAAAATCAAACGCATGAGTAAAGGTATGAAACAAAAGACGGCCATAATCGGTGCACTTTTGCATGACCCGGAAATTTATATACTTGACGAGCCGACAAGTGGTCTTGACCCATTGATGCAAGCCAAATTTATCGAATTCATGCAGAACGAGAAAAAGCGCGGAAAGACAATTTTGATTTCTTCGCATATGTTCGAAGAAGTTGAACGAACGGCAGACAGAGTTTTAATTATCCGTGATGGACGAATTGTGAAAGAAGACAACGTCAAAAACCTTAAGTCAACCCAACGAAAAAAGTTTATCATAAGGGGAACGGGACTTGGCACTAAAACAAACTTGGTAATCGGCGAATTTGAACGGAAAATATTGTCCGATGACGAGTTGGAATTTCATGTGCCGTATGACCAAGTGGATAAATTCATCAAGGCAATTTCAAAGTACAAGATTGACGACATAGAACAACGTGTTGTCACATTGGAAGAAATATTTATGCAGTTTTATTCTAACGAGAAAAAGGGGGTGTCAAAATGAGTTGTTCTGTTTTGAAATCTTTGCTCAGAAAGAATGCAGTATTATATTGGGCGTTTACGGCCGTTATAGTCGGATATTTTTTCATGGTAATCTTGATGTATCCGATGGTACGCGACATCATGGCAGAGATACCAATCTTTGGTGATGATTTTGCAGATATAGGTGGTTATACAGCTATGGTGATAAGTGAGCTTGCATGGATGTTCGGTCTGATTTTATTTATTATGTTTGTGTTTAAACTTGCATACAAACCCGTGGATTCGGGGTCGTTATCCACACATTTAATGGCGGGTGTTTCAAGAACAAAGTATCTTGTTACTGTTACAATATTTTTGTTAATCAAATTGGCAGTTTTGTTCGTATTGATTGTTGGGGTTGGTGTGTTGTCATTTGTTATCTTGGGTGAATCTTTCGTATTCATTGATTTTTTTGCGACAACTTTGCTTTCTATGTTGGCTCTTGGTGCTGTTACCTTTATTGCCTTTGCACTTGCGGTAATTTTCGCGAACAAGAAGATGGCGTTGGGTCTTCTTATCGGTATTCCTGTCTTGTTGTATGTTTTACTTATGGTGTCAAACATACATCATAGTATTGAATTCATCCGTTGGGTGACCGTGTTCGGGTGGTTTGTGCCAGGCGAAGTCGCAAACGGTGCGTTTTCGCTCTGGTGGTTGGTTGCAATAGGATACGTGGCACTTATTGCACTTTGTGCGATTGTGTCTGCGATAATATTCAAGAGAAAGAATTTAAGTTTGTAAAATTTAGGCTGAAGGAGTATAATACTGTATGGAACAAATGTTTGAAGATGTAATGGAAAAAGGCGAGAAGATAATTAAAATCTATCGTCCAAACGGATGTAAGTTTTGGTCATTCGTGTGGCTGACATACTTTATATCTGTTATTTGGTTGGTGTTCATACCTATTGGGTTATTGTTTAACGAAGATGGCTGGGTCGGTGTTGGAACAGCATTTTGGTGGGGTCTTGGCGCGACACTTGCGGCGGTAGTCATATCAATGTTAATTACTTGGCTATGTGGCGCATTGTGGATGAAAAATCGTTATTGTGCGTATACAGACAAACGAATACTTGTGCGCGGTGGGATTATTGGCATTGATTATAAAAGTTTGGAATTTAAATCTCTTACAGCTACTGTGGTAAAGGTAAGTTTGCTTGACAAAATGGTGCGCAAAGACACTGGGACAATAAAATTCGGAAGTCCGGCAAGTCCAGTTTTAAGTATGTGGGGTAATCATTCAAATCAATACATGTTCAACCATATTGAAAAGCCATATGCAACTTTGCGAGAAATAAAAGAATATATCAATCAATGTCCAGAAGAGAAGAAGTAGTGAAATTCACGATACTATCAAAAAAACTCTCGACACTCGGGAGTTTTAAATTTGTAATTTTATTTGACAATACTTTTTTAATTGAGTATTATTAAAGTAATGAACAAGAAGTCCAAGATATTACTGATTGTATTGGCGGTATTGGTTGTTGTTTGTGTGGGGCTTGTTAAAATATTATATTTTTTGCACGACGATATGACAAGTGGACTCAGTAGTACAACCGCTGGTGAAGTCATATTGTTGCTTTCCGTACTGTTTCTTTTGGTTGGTATACTTGTAAACAGTGTTGTTATCGTTATAATTGAAATTAAGATAGTCAGATCAAATAAGAAAAAATTTCTTATTTGTTCGACTTTGGTTATAAAAGGTATTTCAATATTTGCGATTATCTGGATTCTCGATGTTGTGCGGGCTGGTAGAGATACTTCTAATTACTATGGGTTCAGAATCCCATCAACAGCTCCATCGGTATGGGGTATAGTTTCCCCACTCTTTTTTATGTATTCAGTTATCTCTTTCTTTTGTGGAACCATTCTAATACTGATTGTGCTGCGGAAAAGAAGTAGTGGAATTCACGATACTATCAAAAAAACTCTCGACACTCGGGAGTTTTAAATTTGTAATTTTATTTGACAACGATTTTATAATCAGATATTATTGTAATAATGAGAAAAGAAAAAATCGCAGGTTCGTGTTTAATTGTTATAGGCATTTTAATCTCCATTTTTGTGTTAATCGTAAGTATTATAAGACAAGATAGCAATGATTACAGCCATCTTGGTACGAGACCGCCGATAGGTTCCCCAAACTTTCTGACTTGGAATATAGTGATGCCGATACTAGTAGGTTCTGCGATTCTTTTAGTTGTCGCAGGTTCCACTCTTTTGACTGTCGTCTGGCGTTCACTGAGAAAGGAAATGGAATTGAAAAAAGGAGAAAAGATATGAAAAAGATTTTAATCGTATGTGTTTCACTATTGCTGGGCATGCTTTTGTCGTCGCCAATGATCGTATCTGCAAGTAATACAGCAAGGGACAGAAGCAGGATTAGCTAACAATCTATCCGCTCTGATGAGTGGAACTACTTATCCCACTCCATATGGAAAGTTTGATTATTATGACATTGAGCCCATGTCTAATACCTCTACGACAAGAAATTGGGGGCTTTCAAATATTCGTGCTAACGATGCATGGCGTACAACAACTGGCTCACCATATGTAAAAGTTGGTGTCCTCGACACTGGGATTGATGCTACTCATCCATCACTGAGAAACCTTATACACCCTGATATGAATTTGCATAGAAATTTTGCTCTTGCTGACCCACAAGACCCATTAACCGACTCGTCGGGGCATGGAACAAATGTTGCAGGTTTGATTGCTTCTCAAAATAATGGCAAAACAGGGGTTGCACAAAATATTAGACTAGTGTCTTTGAGGATATACGATTCAAGAATTGGTCTTGCTCCGCATAGGGCTATGTATGATGCTATTCGTCATGCAATTCGTTATTGTATTCCGATTTTGAATATCAGTTTTGGAGGTGATATTAGATGTCTGGATATTGAAAGAGCACTGAGAGATTTTAATGGGTTGGTTGTCACTGCTACTGGCAACGATAATAGCAATAACGATAGAACTCCTTTCTATCCTTCTTCATTTTCTCACCCAAGATACAATGTAGGTGATAATGTTATATCTGTTGGTGCATCGGATGAGAACAATGAAAGGGTCGCTTTTAGAAGTTTCGTACATGGCAAGTTTTGGTTTGAATCTGGTTCAAACTACGGTAGAACAACTGTTGATATTTTTGCACCAGGTATAGGAACATTGACCACAAGTTCTGGTGGTGGTTATCGCAATACAACAGGATGGGAAAATTTGATAGGCGACCCTTTTTGGGGCACATCATTCGCAGCCCCACATGTTGCGGGTGTCGCAGCATTAATGTTGTCGGTCAATCCAAATCTTGACGGTCAAATGATGCGTGACATTATTATGTTCACAGCAAACCAAAGTGTCGGGTCGTGTATACGAAATGGAAGTGTGTCGCGTGGCATCGTTGATGCCTACATGGCAGTAAGAATGGTCCCACCAGTCGGTTGTTCAAATGGTTTATTTTTTGTGAGAAATTTTGGGGACTTGCTGAATATGTGGAGTCACCCAAACGGTACATTTATATTAAAAGACCACATTTATTTTGTGGATGTGGAATGGCTTGGTATTCGGCAATGGCAACCTATACCACATTTTGCTGGCACATTGGATGGTAATGGATTTTGGATGATAGGGCTTAACATTGTCATACCTAATATTCAATTTACTACTGTTACTGACTTTGGTTTGTTCAGTGTTTTAAGTGGCACTGTTAAAAATCTGAATATAGAACATGCAAGAATAACTGGTAGCGCTCAACACAATGGTTCATGGGTGCATGCTGGTGTCATTGCGGGAGTTATGAATGGTGGCTTAATGGATAATGTTTCTTTGTATTTCAGTAATATTGAAGTGTTTAGACAAGCATCCTCGATAGGTGGTCTTGTTGGTCGTGCAAATGGAGTGTAATTAAAAATTCATTTCTGTTTGCTAATACAATTCACGGAAGTGGCTACTTGGGTGGAGTTGCTGGACACACTGATAGAAGTACAGTCTACCGAGTGGAGTCTCATTGGTCAATGTTTTGGCAACCATTGAATAGAAATAATCGTTCTATGGGTGGAGTTGTTGGAAGAGCTTCGAACAACTCGACAATCGAAAGATGTGTGGCACATATGGTGTTCTTGCAGTTCGGCGGTGCAACTGGTATAGCGGGCAGAGACCTTGCCCCTTCAATTGGAATAATTGTTGGTATTTTAGACAGAAGTAACATGCACCATGTTGGACAAATGGGGTCGGAAATACATAGAGGGAACTTGGGGACGTATAGATGGGGTTTGTTTAACATGAACTCTGTAAATCAAGCACGCTACGTAGGTAGAGGTCCTTGGGGAAGTTATGGTAGACGCGCTGGTACGGTAAGTATATTGTCTGAACAAATAGTTTTGACAAACTAACAAAACTTTTACTTGCTAAAATATGGACCTTTGTGATAAAATCTCCTATTGTTTAATTATAAAGGAGAAAATTACTATGCCTAGAACAGTTGCGCTGGAGAATTATCGGAATATTGGGATTATGGCTCACATTGATGCGGGTAAGACCACAACAACCGAGAGAATTTTGTTTTACAGTGGTAAAAGCCACAAAATTGGTGAGGTACACGACGGCGGTGCCACTATGGATTGGATGGTGCAAGAACAAGAACGTGGGATTACAATCACGTCCGCTGCGACAACTACAACATGGAAAGGTCACCAGATTAACGTTATCGATACACCGGGTCACGTTGACTTTACAGTGGAAGTTGAAAGAAGTCTTAAGGTACTTGACGGTGCCGTTGCAGTATTCTGTGCGCGTGCGGGTGTTCAACCACAAAGTGAAAAGGTCTGGTCACAAGCAAACAAATACATGGTGCCACGAATTGCTTACATCAACAAAATGGACAGAGACGATGCGAATTTCTTGCGTGCTATACAAACTATGCGTGACAGGTTAAAGGCAAACCCACTTGCAATTCAATTGCCAATCGGTGCCGAAAAAGATTTCAAAGGTGTTGTTGACCTTGTTACTATGAAGGCAACCATTTACAAAGACGACCTTGGAAAAGACATGGAAGAAACAGACATTCCAGCAGATATGCTTGACCTTGCAAAAGAATACAGAGCCAAATTGGTAGAAGCGGCAGCAGAACAAGATGATGCGTTGCTTGAAAAGTTCTTCTCTGGCGAAGAATTGACTGTTGAAGAATTGAAGCGTGGTATTCGCCTTGGTTGTATTGCTATGAAGTTTAATCCTGTCGTTTGCGGTTCTTCTTTTAAAAACAAAGGTGTACAAAAGTTACTTGATGCCGTCGTTGATTACTTGCCGTCGCCACTGGACGTTCCTGCTATCAAGGGTACAACACTGAAGGGTGAAGAAAGCGAAAGAAAGTCAAGCGATGACGAGCCATTTGCTGGTCTTGCGTTCAAGGTAGCAACAGACCCATTTGTTGGACGTCTTTGCTTTTTCCGTGTATACAGTGGAAAATTGGACGCAGGTAGTTATGTTTTAAATTCAACAAAAGACAAAAAAGAACGTGTTGGTCGAATTCTTCAAATGCACGCAAATAACCGAACAGAAATTTCCGAACTTCGTGCGGGTGACATTGGTGCTATTGTTGGGTTAAAGGATACTATTACTGGTGACACTTTGTGTGACCAAGCTAAGCCAATTATTTTAGAGGCTATGACATTCGCCGAGCCAGTTATTAACTTGGCGGTAGAGCCTACAACAAAACAAATGCAAGAAAAGTTGATTATGTCGCTTATTAAACTTGCAGAAGAAGATCCAACCTTTAAAACTTATACAGATAAAGAAACAAACCAAACAATTATTGCAGGTATGGGTGAATTGCACCTCGAAATTATCGTTGACAGATTAAAGCGGGAATTCAAAGTCGATGTTAATGTCGGTCAGCCACAGGTCGCATATAGAGAAACTATCCGAAATCGTGTTGAAGTTGAAGGAAAGTACATTAAACAATCTGGTGGTCGTGGTCAATACGGGCATTGTAAGATTATCATGGAGCCAAAAGACCCTGGCACAGGCTACGAATTTGTTGACAAGGTTGTCGGTGGTGCAATTCCAAAAGAATACATCCCAGCGGTCAACAAAGGTATCGAAGAAGCCAAAATGTCGGGTGTTCTTGCGGGATATGAAACTGTGGACTTCAAAGTTACTGTTTATGATGGGTCATATCACGATGTTGACTCGTCCGAGATGGCGTTCAAAATTGCCGGTTCTATGGCGTTCAAAGAAGCGGCAAGAAAGGCAAACCCAGTGTTGCTCGAGCCTATGATGGCTATGGAAATTGAAGCGCCAGAAGATTATCTTGGTGCGGTTATGGGTAACATCAATCAAAGACGTGGCCAATTGCAGGGTCAAGATGCACGTCAGGGCACAATGATTATCAAGGCACTTGTTCCTTTGTCGGAACTATTCGGTTATGCAAGTGATATTCGTTCACTTACACAAGGTCGCGGAACATTTGATATGGTATTCAGCCACTATGCAGAAGTACCAAAGAGTGTCACCGAAAAGGTCGCAGGCGACAGGGCAGGGTCAAAGAAAGATTAATTTGATAAAAAAAGTCGGCATCATGCCGACTTTTTTTGTAATACTGTTGCAGTAATGGATTATACTCTCACTCCGTTAACGATGCACTTGCTGCGAATTAACCCAGAGATGCCGCCATTTGCACCAGCAAATCTCGCACGTTGTTCGTCACGTGAAGGGGAAATACCAGTTGTAGCGGAAACACGTATGATATAAGCATTGATTTGCAATCCCGCATTAATTTCTGTAAACCCTACGAATGGGTCAATATTGAACATGTGGTCATCTTTAATAAGATTTGAATTTTCTATACTCATATGGCTACTTTTGATAAGGTCTCCTCCATTTGTAAGGTCAGATTCAATTCCCAAGAACAGTAGATTTAACCATGTTGTAGGACCATCAGGAATATGTCCATCTGCAAATCTCTGGTTCCGTATGACTGCGTCAATTTCTCGTTGTGCCAAAGTTGACGCGTCAATAGCAAGTGGTGCATTCCAAGCAGTGCCCGGCATTCGGAACGGAGGCAAAATTAAGTCAACAACACGTATCCATGTGAAGAAGTTATTGTGATTTCCAGTAATCGTAAGATGTGAGCCGGATTCATTTTCATCGGCAATAAAAGTTGCTGTTGCTATATCATAGACTGTCAAGTTTCGAGTTTCCACAAAATTTCCAAATCGTCTTGCCTGTCCTGGACGAACTGGGCTGTTTAGTTCTTCAAGAATGTCATAAGAAACTGGCATCTCACCAAGTATGTTGTTTGTTCGAACAGCCGAACCGTTAAAACGATGTTGTCCAGGCGTAATGTCATAGTCGCTAGGTGCTCTTAAAAATACACCTGTAAAAGCTGAATAACGTAATACAGTTGTATCAATTATAAGAGGTTGTGTGCGGTCTGGGAAATATGCTGCGCCGACTAAAACAAGACCCTTCTCGATGATAGAGTTTTGAATAGTGATGTTTGCATGAAAGTCGTGTCCAGTAAAATCACCATCAGTATTTCTGTTCTCCATTTGGAAATCATATCGTCCACCACTTAAATTGCTTGTTCCAAGAACTGAAAGTGTATGAAAGTCAGAAACGAGTGGGTTACGACCATCCGCACGAGTTATATTATTTCCAGTCAGAGTAATGTTATCAAGTACAGAGTTGTTTGCAAGTATGTAGAATGCGTATTTCTCACCCCAACCGCTTCCACGGCGACGATTCGCCGTTTCTCTCTCAAAACCTTGACCTACCATCCCTGAACCGTGTGTGTTTCGGAAAACACCTGCAGTTGTTTGTGTCTGGGCTGCATATGGTGTTGCATCCAATTGATGACCATTTCCAAATACATTGCCAAAGAACCAAGTTCCTTCTTCCCATGTTTGCATGTTGTTACGGATAACAAGGTCACGATAAGTGAATGATGGGCTCCATCTTTCGAACTCTGCGAAAATTTGTGAAGAAAGTATTGATGAGTGAGTTCTCGTGTTTGTTGCAAATCGTGTAGAGTGCAAATGTCTGATGTTTGTCGCGAAATTTGTGCGATTCGGGTTATACCAATTTGCATGTAAGTATTCCATCGGCGTCAATCCGCCCAAGTTTGCACCGGTTGTCCATACTGTACCACACTCACCAATTACACCGTTTAATATGTAATCAAATCGTGCATTTCTCTCTATTCTTTTTACTTCGTCGAATACAAATGCGTTGATAGCATCGCGGATGTCGTATGTGTACGTATACACTGCATATTGTGCTGGGTTGGCAACACTTGTTGCTGTCGCACGAATTGTACGCACACCTTCGCCAAGGAATTCGATGTCCAATCTGTTGATTATATCGTTAGCATTTTCGGTGGCACTAACATTTACAACTCCGTCAACAAATGGTGTTGTTTCGTCTGCAGTGCCCAATACATTGCCATTGCCATCTAGTACTTCGATGTTCATCTCAATCGTACCGCCGTATCTCCATGCAAGGTGCATAACATCACCCGACATTCTGTATTGTCCGCATGATGAGTCCGTTGCTGTTTCCGGGGTGAAAATATTGTTTGTTGTGTCGTTTTCCTCACATATCACATCCCAAAGACCGAATGCACGATGCATTGCGATACCTTGGACACGATGGGTTGAACGGTTACTTTGGTTTGATGAAAATAGTCTTGTTAAATTTGGTACAATAGGGTCATTAAGTACTATTGCGTGATTAAGACTAACTTCTCTGTTTGTGCCAACGACCCTTACGCGAAAGACAACATTTGTTGCACTCGTACCATCGGGAAGTGGTAGTGGGCGGAACCGAGATTCATGCTCGTCAAGCTCGACATGTTGTGCACCAGTATAAATTGACCAAGTATAAGAAACTGGTCCATTACTAATAATGGCAGGTAGTGGGAGTGAATCAGTATGTGGGTCAAAAAGTATTTGTGTGGGTAAACCAGACTGAAGTGCAAATGTTTGTTCGTCATCGCCTCTACCCGCCACCGCAATTATGACAATAGTCGGGACAAGTAACGCAACCAAAACAATAGATGCTATAATAAGCTTCAAATGTTTTTTCATTAAATTCTCCTTATTTGATATTATATATATTTATATAAAAGACACCCCAAGAGTTCTTTGTTCGATCTTCACTATTTGCGATGTATGTTAATCGGGCTTTTCGCCCAAAGAAACTTAGTGAAAATCAAACGTAAGAAACCATGCCTAGTATTGAATAGGAGAGTAGCAGTATTTCGTGAAATTGTCAAATGAAAACTAGGCTAATATCCATTCAACTCGGATTGTTAAAAGCACATTTGTATCTCTCATTGCTTCGATTACGATAAAATCGTTAGTACTTTGTAATGCTCGGAGAACACCATATTCATTTATCTCAATAAAATCTTCTATCGGATCAACTACAGCGACATCGTCAAAAAAGATATTAAATAATAGACTTGAAAATCTTGCTCTTGCTGGATGTGTGATGATTATTTGTGTTAGATCTATCTCGTCGCCTTGTTGGAATGTAAATGTATGAAGGATTAAATCATCGCCGCTTGGTACATAGAATAGGCCTACGTCACCTGCGACATCATGGTTAATTGTTATATGAGATATTGGTATATATGAAATCTCTCTGCTGACGAAGCCCGCTATCATGAATGACAGCATGGTGACAACTACTGGTATTACTAACAATAACAAAAGAATGATTTTTTTCATAGTTTACTGCTCCAATTGTCTGTAACGTTTTGGTCCGTGCAGGATTAACAGGAGAGAGCCTGTTACTGCAAATAATATCGAAAACACGAGGAAGATTGCTTGGATATGTTGACCTATGCGTGCAATTCGTGCAAGGTGTGGTGAGAATAACGCGTCTATGAGTTCTGCATATCCGCCCAGCATGGAGAATAATCCGACGATAGCACCGATTACAAGTCCGCCTATCATGATCGCGTTAATGTGCGATGTGGTTTTCGTGAGTTCACCTGCGCCTACTTGGTTACACAACGGATTTCGCAAATCAAGATATGTTCCAATAGTTATATACCCAATAGACATAAGCGTCGCTACTCCAAACAGGTAAAATGCATTGCCCCAAGCAATGTATTGTTCGGGCGCGAGTAAATCGGGTGCATACGGAATTCGCATAAGTCCGATTGCTACGATTATTGCTACGAAAACTGGCACGAAAACGATAGTTGTTTTGATTACCAGTTGCTTACGGAATGATTGTGGAATTAATTTGGTGTGCGAAATATTCCACCCTTCTCGTGTAATATTTGATGCCGCGAACGAACAGGCAAGTGGGAGAAGTATTAATGTTACAAAAAATGCTATGGAAAATACCATCTCTTGTGCATATAATGTGTTTGCTGTTGAATGTTTGAACGATTGCCAAGCAGAGAACATTGCGACTCTGTTTGAAAAGAAGATTATCAGTGGTGTCACAACTACCAACAACATAAATTGGAATGTATAGTTTGAACTTCGGAAGATATTGATTACATCTTTTTTTGTGGTAGCGTAGAGTGGGTGGCGTGGGGTGTATTTTCGCGAACGACCTTCGATAGATTGTTTGTTTGCGCGTTCTTCCAAAAATGTTCTTTTGTAGCTTGAACCTGCCACAAAGTATGAGATAGTCAAAAGTACTCCTGTCATGCCAAGTATCGCAAAGAAACTCCATAATGCCGTATACCACTGTGTGCCTATCAAATTGGCAAATAGTCCTTGAGGGGCGAAAATTCTAGCAGTGGAACGAATGGAATCAACGCTTTCGTGTAATTGCATTTGAAACGAGCCACTATCAATGATGGCAAACATTGTTCTGTCCAAAAATGTCATATATAACCATATCGCACCAACAAGACCCAACAGATAGATAACAGAAGTTATCACAGCCCGTGTTCTCATAAGGTTTACTAACCGTGTCACTGGGTAAACAAGAAGTGTAGCGATAAAAAATGGTATAGCAGGGATAAATAGGAGAATTAAAGGAATATATAAGTAGAATCCCCAGTGCATACTTGTAGCTACACCGAATGCGACAAGTATTGGCAACAATATCACTGTGGCAAATAAAATTTCGTATATATAAGAAACAACCACCTTTGAAGCGAAAATTTGCTTGTGCGATACCGGCAACTTACATAATAACTCTCTTTCGTTATTAATGTCTAATGTTCTAGCGAGTGTAGGGATAAGAAATAGAGTTTGTAAAACCTGAAATCCCAACAATGTGAATATTAAAAACTCTCTTGACAAGTCAAAGCTTGCATCATGGTGCATGAATTGTCTTGCCAATAAAAAGTACATTGCAACAAACCCTATGAAAATAAGGGCAATTGTCGCAATTCCAAAAGACCATTTAGTATAAAATTTCACGCCGCGTTTTTTTGGTAGCGCAACACGTGCTTTAAACTGCAATCTTATAAGTGTAAATATAGTTTTCAGGTGTTCTTTCATTATTTAATTACTCCGTTACAGGAGAATCAAGTGTAGCATTAATCTCTTTTTCAAGTTCTGCTCTAACTTCTTTCATTATCATCTTGCTTGCTTTGATCTTGCCGTGTTGTTCTGCAAGCTCAGCTTCCGCTTGTTTTAATGCTGCACGATTCTTGTTTTGTTTTTTTGTTTCTGTTTGAGTCAGTTCAATGAATTCTAACTCCAAACTCTTACCGCTTTTACGATACTCGTTCAAATCTATATCTTTTATTACACGCCCGCCGTGGACGATAACCGCACGGTCGCATAGCTTTTCTACTGTATCAAGGTTATGGCTGGAAAAGAATACACTGTTACCTTTTTTAGCGTATTCGCGCATATATTCCTTGACTTCGAAAATACTTTGCGGGTCAAGACCAACCATTGGCTCGTCAAGAATCCAAAGTTTAGGACTGTGGATCAAGGCTCCAATGATAGAAATCTTTTGTTTCATACCATGCGAGTAACCCATAATTTGGTTATTCACGGCATGTTCAAGGTTAAAAATCTTGATTAGTTTCTCAAAAGTTTCTTTTCTCTCTTCTGCTGGTACTTTGTACAAATCCGCAAGATAATTTATATATTCCAAGCCAGTAAGCTTGTCATATACGGCATGGTTGTCCGGCACAAAGCCGAAGTTCTTTTTCGCGTTTTGTGCGTCTTCCACAATGTCGTGTCCGCAAATTTCGATTTTCCCGCTTGTAAATGGAATGATTCCGGTAATACATTTGATTGTTGTACTTTTACCCGCACCATTGATACCCAAAAAGCCGAAGATTTCGCCTTCGTTGACATCAAATGATATATTTCTTGCAGATACAAACTTTGCGTTTTTATAGTGCTTGAATAAATTTTTGACCTTTAGTATAGCCATAGTGTCTATTATATAGGAAAGAGTTTGCATTGTCAAAGTAATTAGCATATAATATACACATGAAACTATCAACTGTATCCGAACTTCTTGAATGGGCAAGCAAAAACAACAAGGCTGTTTGTGCCTTTAACGTAAACAACATGGAATTAATCCAAGCTGTAACACAAACGGCAGACGAAATGGGCACGCCCATAATATTGCAGATTTCGAAGGGGGCACGGAATTATGCAAGTATGCCGTATTTAATTAAACTGGTGGAAGCGGCGACTTCGACAATCAAGATTCCAGTAGCTTTGCACTTGGACCACGGCGATTCATTTGAAATTTGTAAAGAGTGTTTGGACGCGGGCTTTTCTTCCGTGATGATTGACGGAAGTCATTTGTCGTTTGAAGACAATATTGCTATTACCAAGAAAGTTGTGGACTATGCAAAGAAAACGGGGGCAAGTGTCGAAGGGGAGCTGGGACAAATTGCGGGAATAGAAGAACATGTGCAAAATGAGAAAAGTTTATATACTGATCCATCGGTAGTAAAAGAATATGTTGAACGCACAGGTGTTACAAGTTTGGCGATTTCAATCGGGACTGCTCATGGGGCATTCAAGTATAAAGAGCCAAATCCGACTCTGCGATTGGATATTCTTACAGAGATTCAAAAAGAAATTCCGAATGTGCCACTTGTGTTGCATGGGGCAAGTTCGGTAACACCAGAGGATGTTGCAACTATAAACAAATTCGGTGGAAAATTGGAGAATGCTTTTGGAGTTTCGGAGAGTGTTCTTGCACAAACAATTCCGCTTGGTGTGCGAAAGATAAATATTGACAGTGACATAAGGCTCGCATTTACGGCAAAGTTAAGGGAATACTTTGAACAAAATCCAGAACATTTCGACCCAAGACAATATCTCGGGGCGGCACGCGAACATGTTAAAAAATTAGTGAGAAAAAAGTTGGAAAGTTTTACTAAGTAATATATAATTGAATCAAATGAAAATATCGCTTATATTACCAATATACAACGAACAGGCAACTTTGCGGGAAGTGCTTGATAAGTACATGGATGAATTAAAGCATCTTGCAAAAGCAAACAAGGGTAGTTACGAAATCATCGCGGTGAACGATGGGTGTACGGATACCAGTTTGGATATTTTAATGAAAGAAGCAAAGTTGAACAGAAGCTTGAAAATTATTAACCTTAACCAACGATATGGGAAAGAAGCGGCGGTGACTGCTGGATTTGAAATGGCAGGCGGTGATATTGTTATTCTTGCCGATGTAACATTACTTAATCCTACTGGGATATTGGAACGAATGGTTGGCGAGTACATTGATGGGCATGAAATTGTATATGGTTATAGAGAAGCTATTGGTTGGGAAAACATGAAACATTCTATGAGCCACACATTGATAAATTTCGCGTGCAGAGTATTCAAGATTTCCGGTGAATATACTGGTCGCGCCAATATCATGTTGTTTTCGCGAAGTGTTGCTGATGTGTTAGTATCACTTCCCCATAAAAATAAATTTATGAGAACTATGGATAATTGGACTGGATATGATATAGAGACTGTGCTATATGCGAGTTGTCATTCCAAAGAAGAAGTTAGGCGTAAGACAAGAGAGTCTAATGCAAAGCTTAAAAGGGAAGGTTGTCCAAAAGTGCACAGGAGTAAAGCAAGGGAGCATACTCCATCTATAATTTATTCTATAACTTGTTTTATTATGGCAATAATGTTTATAGCGGCTTGGGCGGTTTTGAATCGTTTGTTTGTTATTGACCTATGGTGGCATTTTGTCGGGTTATTATCTGTATTGGTTACATTTATGTGTTCGGCTTTATTTTATGCACGTGCCGTAATGATTAAGAGAATTGGCACGGTGCATCAGCGGGACGAAGAGATATTGTACGAGGTAGCTAATGTTGTAAATGGGTGAAATCCCTTACATAAATGAAGAAATAAAGGAGTAAAAAATACTATGGCAAAAATTGGAATTAATGGATTTGGGCGTATTGGACGGCTGTTATTACGTGACGCGGTAACCCGAAAAGATTGCGAGGTCGTTGCGATTAATGACCCATTTGTCACACCAGATTACGCGGTATACATGTTCAAGTACGACACAGTGCACGGCAGGTTCAATGGAAAGGTACATCACGAGGGCGAATATTTGATAGTGAACGGAAAGAAAATTCACTTCTTTCAAGAGCGCGAGCCACAAAATATTCCATGGGGCAAGGCAAAAGTAGATGTAGTCGCTGAGGCGACCGGTGTATTTACAACAACCGAAAAGTGTCAAGCGCACATTGCGGGCGGTGCAAAAAAAGTTGTTATCACTGCACCTGCAAAGGATAAAGAGACACCTACGTACGTTATTGGTGTGAACTGTAATGGTTACAAGTCAAGCGAAAAGATTGTCTCTAACGCGTCATGTACTACGAATTGTCTTGCGCCTATTGCAAAGATTATTCACGACAAGTTCACAATAACCGAGGGTCTTATGACTACTGTCCACGCAGTGACTGCCACACAGAAGACTGTAGATGGTCCGTCGAACAAAGATTGGCGTGGTGGTCGTGCAGGTGGTGGGAACATTATTCCGTCTTCCACTGGTGCGGCAAAGGCTGTTGGTCTTGTAATGCCTGACTTGGCGGGCAAGTTGACTGGTATGTCGTTCCGTGTGCCAACACTCAATGTGTCAGTTGTCGATTTGACAGTTAAGTTGGGTAAAGGTGCGTCTTGGGACGAAATCTGCGCCGAAGTCAAGCGTGCAAGTGAGAACGAAATGAAAGGTATTGTTGAATACACCGAAGACGCGATTGTTTCAAGTGACATTATTGGCAATCCGCACACAGCGATATTTGATGCAAAGGCGGGGATTTCGTTGAATCCGAACTTTGTGAAAATTGTTGCTTGGTATGACAACGAATGGGCATATTCTGTCAAGACCAACGATATGATGGTCAAAATGATGAAGTAAATCCAAAACATAGAACTAGCAAAACAAAAGTCGGGGAATTTCCTCGACTTTTTTGTGTAAATCGTATATAATAGGGTTTATGGGAAAAGTAGTTTTAATCGGTTGTGGAAACGTTGGCATGAGTTACGCGTATTCACTTGTCACAAGCAAAAACAAAGTCAGTGAGCTTGTTTTGATTGATGTTAATCACGCAAAGGCACAGGGCGAGGCACTGGATTTGCAACATGCCGCCGTTTATAATACTACTCGAGTTAAAATCAAAGCGGGCGATTACACCGATTGTTGTGATGCAAATATCGTATGTATTTGTGCGGGTGCAATCATGCAGCCTGGCGAAACGCGTCCGCAACTATTGAATCGAAATTATAAGATTATGCAGAACATAGTGGGGCAGGTCGTTGAATCGGGTTTCAAGGGTATTTACCTTGTGGCTACAAACCCGCTTGATGTTATGACGTATGCTGTCCTGCGTTTGAGTGGTGTAAAGCCACGAAAAGTCATTGGCAGTGGTACGACTTTGGACACGGCAAGACTTCGGCATTTAATTGGCGAAGAGATCAATATTCACCCAAAGAATATCCATAGTTATGTTGTTGGCGAACACGGAGATACGGCTATGGTGCCATGGAGTTGCAGTTTTATTGGACTGAACAAAATTGACCAGTTCTTGAACGAAGAACAACGCAAAAAAATCGTATACCAAGTTCGTAACAGTGCATACGAAATCATTGAAAAAAAGGGTAGTACATATTACGGAATCGGGATTTGTTTGAAAGATATTACCGAGACTATTTTAGAAGATTCGGGTGGAATAAAAACTGTGTCGGTATATTCACCCGAACACGATACATGTTTTGGAATGCCTGCAATTTTATGTAAGCGAGGAGTCGTGCGCACTTTGAAACTTGAATTGAACACGATCGAGCAAAAGAAACTGGACGAGTCTATCAGTGCTATTAAAGAGATGTGCTCTCAGATAAATTGGGAGTGATTGGCGCCTCGCTGGATTCTTCACTCCGTAACTCGCTTCGCGAACCCCGACCAGAATGACGACGAAAAAACTTTATATAAAACACTATGATTGCACAGATTGCGAATGCTTCGATAACGATAGCAATATAATTTTGAAAAATCATGTGATTAACAATTGCAAGTGTACAAAATGCAAAACGTGAAATCCGTATCATGTGTATACCTTTTGCCCAAGCGCCATAGATGATAAACAGAGCCATAAGTTGAATACATACGGCTAGTGTTAGCTCCCATGATGGTAACCTCCAATCAATAGTAAACCCCGCAATAATGATTGCTATGATTAAAAATGAAAATAAGGTAGTGAGTGAAAGAGCGTTGTTGTTTGGATGCTTTTTCTCTCTCCATATAAAAACCAAGTCTCTGAAAATCGCGACAAAGTAAATTCCTACAAGTAACCAATTCGAAAGCAATGCGACGGACACAGTCATCAAAGTATTAAAGATAATAATGGCGATGAGTGTTCGTGTTTTGGTCTTGGAAATCGCCATGGCATAGACCATGACGATAAGTGCAAAGAACGCAAAGATTTGACTCGGAATCCATAATGCCCAGTTGATGTCGTAAAAGTTCATGGAACAAGTTTAACATAGATATAGTATACTTGTGTTATGAATGTTATTTTGATAAACGGCAGTCCAAAGGAAAAAGGTTGTACCTACACAGCACTTACAGAGATAGCGGGGGCGTTGGAGAAGCAGGGCGTTGAAGTCGAGATTTTTCACATAGGTTCGCAACCAATATCGGGGTGTATTGATTGCAGGGTCTGTAGAACCCTCAAACAGGGTTGTCCGATAGACAAATTGGTCGACAGTTTCGCAAAAAAAGCCGAGAGTGCAGATGGGTTAATATTTGGCTCGCCCGTGCATTACGCATCGGCAAGTGGTGCGATAACTTCGTTCATGGACAGATTGTTTTTTGCACACGGTCACAAGTTCAAAGGCAAGCCTGCGTCAATTATTGTAAGTTGTCGTCGTGGCGGTGCCAGTGCGACATTTGACCAATTAAACAAGTACTTTTCGATTTGCCAAATGCCAATAGTCACAAGCCAATATTGGAACATGGTGCACGGTAATACTCCCGAACAGGTTAAAAAGGACGCAGAAGGCTTGCAAACTATGCGAACTCTTGGAAATAACATGGCATGGTTGTTGAAGTGTATTGATGCAGGCAAAAAAGCGGGAATAGAGCTGCCCGCTAGCGAGAAGAAGATATATAAGAATTTTATAGATGGCCAATAAACCAATCGTCATTCCAGATTAAATTGTTTTCAAGATAATATTTCTTGAATTCTTCTTGTATTGCTTTGAGTAAAGGTTTTAATCGTGGGAAATTTTGCACTGGCTTTACCGCCCATATTGCTTCGTATGCTTGTTGTGGTGCGTCGTAGTTCTTCAATCCTCGTTGCAAAGTATGGATGTTACATTGGATTTTGTCTATGGCTTTGACGAATTTTGCTTCTTCTGTTTTTTGTTCTTCGTATTCATTATATATCTCATCAATAAATTTACCATGTTTTGATGATAGTTTAGCGATATTTTTCTTTTCCGCGTCTTGTTTTTTCTTTTTATATTCTGGATTTTCGTGTGCAATAAAAGCATCAAAATCTTCTGTCATTCCATGTTCGCAGGTATCGTGGTATAAGATTAGCTTTATCACTTTTTTATAATCTAGATCGTCTAGTTTCAATATTTCTATAAGTTTGTCTGCGATCAAAATCATGTGATAAATGTGTTCCGCAACGCTTTCTTTGAAAACTTTGTGATAATAACCACACCCATGTTCGCCGAATCGTTTTACTTCTTTCAGATTATTCATATCAAGGAATAGGTTAATTAATTCTTTTTCTTTCATATCAATATTTTAGCATAAAGTATAAAATTATTAATCTATCCAAACACTAGTGTATGCGAAAAAAATTGCTTGTGTATTTTTTGGTAGGTGCTTTTGTTTTATCAGTTAGTATTTTTAATATGGGATTTTCTAGTGAAGAGGTAATTATTAAAAGTATTAGCGAGGAAATTCAACTTCCTATAATCATGTATCACAATGTACTAAAAAGTCGCAAGGGCAAATACATTGTATCACCCAAACAGCTTGAGCGAGATTTTATTGCTATTAAAGAAGCGGGGTATACAACAGTCTTTTTGAGCGAAGTTATTTCTTGGGTGGATGGTAAAGGCGAATTGCCCGACAAACCCCTTGTCCTGACCTTTGATGATGGGCATTATAACAATATCTATTACGCTTTGCCACTTGCAAAAGAACATGGAATTAAATTCATGATTAACCCAGTGACAAGTTTTTCCAAGTTCACAACGGACAGTGGCGACCACTCAAATCCAAATTATAGTCATCTGACATGGTCACAAATGCGCGAAGCACACGAGAGCGGCCATGTAGAAATTGGCAACCACACACACGCATTACACAAATTCAACCCACGCTTTGGAATAATGCAGGTTGGGGGAGAAGATTTAGAAACATACTTGAAAACCATACGAACTGACATCGAAAAAGCCCAAGATTTGATTGAAGCAAGCGGCACTCCGCGACCGATGACCTTTGCATATCCATTTGGCAAGTTCACGAAGGAAGGGAAGCAACTTCTTATTGACATGGGCTTTCGTGCGATATTAACATGTACAGAAGGGGTCAGCACAATCAAAAAAGGCGATGCCAGTTCTTTGTATCACCTTAAAAGATATAATCGAGATGGGTGGGAGTCTATCTCCACATATCTCTGAAAGTTCTCTCGAACACAGTGATTCCGTTTCGCCCAAGTTGTTGCTTGAATGTATTAATCATCGCGTCTTCTGCCATTTGGTAGTCTGGACGAGTAATTTGTTCTACTAATGCGTCAAAGAAAGTTTTGTCACAATAACTTGTGCGTGTAGCGTGTAGAAATCTCTCATAATTTTGCATAAGCATTGATTCTGAATTCGAAAAGATAAAATCTGAAATGTCGCGAGTGTACATAATGATGTGTGCACCAAATTGGGACCAAACGATACCACTGATGTCGCCCTGCTGTCCGTTTTCGCGTAGTTCCCTTGCCGCGATAGTAAATGGTTCGACCATTCGACTATTGTGATCATCACCAATACGGTTTCCGTCAGAATCGAGTGCCCGCATATCACGACCCATCGTGTATTCAAAGTCTGGGTTTTGCATCCCTGGGTCAGAGTTGAATCTGTAAATTAAATCGCGGAAAGCACGTTGTGGATTGTGCGAGCCGTTCACATTTTGTTGGACTATGTTCATGACTTGGTTGACCGAAAGTTCTGGACCGAACTCGCGACCACTTACGTCACGATCACGCACAGTCACTGCACTGCGAATTGCATTCCGTTCACGGATAAAATCGTTCTGGGTTATTTCTCGGTTATCAAGTTGTTCTTGCAGAATATCAAGTTGAGCCTCTTGCTCGTCACTGAAACCAACCAAGATGTGGCTTACTGTGAAGAAGTTATTGACAACAGAATTCGGTACCCAATGTACATTTGCGATGTTGCCAATGATTGCTTGTCCGATTGAGTGTTCTGTGTCCAGACCGCGTTGAAATCTGTCGATAGCACGTTGTACGTTAAGGTGGTATTCTGCTCGTGCGCGGTGTGCTACCGAATCAACATGGTTTTGTGAACGGTCGGCAACCGCATCTTGCCAAGCTGTCAAATCTTGTTCACTTCTGTGGCGGTTTGCAAACTTGTTGAAGTAAGTGTGTCCCGCGTTCATAATCCCTTGTGAAAAGGTGTCGCGAAATCTTTGTTGTAACATGTTTTTTTCTTCATCGCGTTGGATACGCTCGATAGCACGTCTGATTACCGCTTCATTAGTGTCCTGTGCACCTGTGAATCCTTGGCCTCTTTCGTTATTGCGCAGTAGTCTCGCGACTCTGTTCATTGTGTCTCGGGCGAGGTTAACTTCGGCTGTTGATTGTCCGGCTGGCTCGAACAAACTTGCTATGAATGCATCAGTATGGTCGCCATTGAAATCAGGGCAGATTGGTTTTTCTATTGGCAAGTCGTCTGCATTATGTTCTTCGAATCTTGCAAGGTCAAGTGCGAAAGTTCTGTTGCGTCCTGTACCTGATGTCTGGATATATCTTTGGTGTGGCTCGAACACTACTCCGGCTTCCGGTTCGTCTTGTGTGCTGTTTGAGCTGCCCATATCTCGCTCGTCACGCAATTGTTGGTTAATTTCGCGTACTTGGCGTTCAATGGCATCAAAAGCATTTTGTCTTGCGCGATTTGCTTCTACAAGTGTAAGACTACCTATTAGACCATGACTATGTGCCGATCCAAAGAATTGGTCAGTTGTCGCCAGATGTATCATAATCTCGCGCTCTATTAAGATGTCAAGTGTCCTGTTGACAGCTGCTTCTGTGCTTAATCCTTGTTGTGCAAATTGGAAGCCCCAAGAATTAAACGCGTCTATCAATTGGTATCTGCGGATTTCGGTGACATTGCCGATTCTTGCGACAACTTGGTTGCGCTGATAGTTTACATCAACACCGAATAGGGCGCAGCCCATAGCAAAACCAGCCACAAAAATTGTGACCAAAGAAACTATGAAGAATTTTTTTAACTTACTTATTTGGTTCACGTGTTTCTCCTGTAGTAATTATTAGCATCTATCCACGAGTATATAACAATCGAGGAAATTTGGCAAGCAAAATACAAAATATATATTGACATCTTCCGCACATACTTCTATAGTATAGTAGGGTTAAGGAATCACGCACGATGTTGAATGAAAACATTTTCTATCTGGATGCGAAGAATAAAATCGTCGACTTTTTGGGCGATAATTTTGACGATTTCCCAATTAAATTGCAGAATCGATTTCTGAACTTTTTTCCAAAGATGGTAAATTACGAAGAGGAAGGTGTGAAATACAGACCACGACTTCTTTTCACAAACAACATAGACGCTATCATGAAGTCATTGCCGTTTCCGTCGAAAATTGAACTTTTCCTTGACGATAATGAACATATGTTTGCTTCAAGGCTAAAGGCTCTTGTTCCTTTCACCAAGCACGATTGGTGTATATACATCAACAGCGGGGAAGAGGGTGTTGGCTACGGGATTTTCAAGAATATCAATTCAATTAAAGAACAAAGTTTGGAAGATATTATTTTTCGAAGTCAATATTTGCGCGATAGGGACGATAAAGTGTTTGGCATCTATGCCTATCCAGAAAATGCATGGGCGATTACAATGAAGTCGATTAAGGGTAACGAAATTAATGTTAATTTTGCCCTAGATATTAAAGTTGTGAATGATTTGGATGAAGAGATTAATGCCTTTGTCGACGCCAGCTTTTCAAAATTAAAGTCAACCGCAAAAAAGGCCAAAGAAATTAAGACTATGTACAAAAATATTTTCAAGAATGTGTTGCGAAATATTCACGGCACTATGTGTGTTGTCGTTGACCAAGATTATCCGACCTCTGAGCATCGTGACGACTTTTTCGAAGACGGCATTTGGTTGCGTGACCCGATTTCTTTTCCAAAATTATATATCCAGGGTCAACATAATGTCGAGCCGAAACTGACTGCAATTGCAAATGTGTTTACCAGTATGTTGGAACTTGATGGTATTACCGTTGTCGATAATGCGGGGAATATTCTTGCTTATAATGTTTTTGTCGAAGCGAACTTGAAGACATCGGGTGGTGTTATCGGTGGGGCAAGAAAACGCGCAGCATATACAATAATTAACAGCAGAAAGAAGTTAATCATTGGGGTATATTTTCAGAGCCATGACGGAGAAATGTTTTATGCACCTGTGAAAAGGTAAACCTTTTCACAGGGAAAGACGAGATACGAGTGACGAATGACGGGTGTAGGAGAAATTTATATTATGAGTGATAATATCCTGGTCGAAAAAACAGAGCAGTTTGCAGTTAGAATGGTTAAGTTGTCACAACATTTGTGGGATAAAAAGCAACCAGTAATTGCAAAGCAAATATTAAGAAGTGGAACAAGTATAGGTGCGAATACAGCAAAAGAAGCTAGAGAAACTCTTTATTGGTTAAAACTTTTAATTAAAACGGACTATATAGATAAAAACATGTATGAAAGTCTTTATAAAGATTTAGACCAAATACTCGCCATACTAACTTCTAGTATCAAAACAACGGAAAAACACACGGCATAAAATCAACCTAAATTCGTCACTCATCATTCGTATTTCGTCATTATTTGCAAAACTTTAAGGAGAAAAACATTATGTCAAAAACAACCTCAGTGAACAAACATATACGACCAAGTTGGGACGAGTATTTCATGGACATAATGGAAGCCGCGAGTAAGCGATCGACTTGTGATCGTGGCAGGTCTGCCTGCGTTATCGCAAAGGGTAAAGTTTTACTTTCAACTGGATATGTTGGTTCTCCTAAGGGAATGCCGCATTGCGATGATATAGGGCATTTAATGAAAGAAGTTATAAACGATGATGGTACTTCTTCAAGACATTGCATGCGTACGGCACATGCCGAGGCAAATGCAATAGCCCAAGCGGCAAGACATGGAATTGCGATTGAAGGTGCAACATTGTATTGCCGAATGACGCCTTGCCGAAACTGTGCTATGTTGATTGTGAATTCTGGGATTGCAAGAGTAGTCGCACAAATGGATTATCATGGAAGCAGTGCAGCCGAGAGTAAGGAAATGTTTAAAATGGCTGGCGTGGAATTTTGTATTTTGACGGATTCAAAATGTAACTATAAAGACAAATAAATCGGGGAAACGAATGAAAATATACGTTGCACATTCTAGCGGGTATGATTACAGGTCGGAACTCTACGCACCAATAAAGCAATCTAGGTTAAGCGAACTATATTCGTTCCACTTGCCCCATGATATTTCGATAGAACCTAGCCCTAATGAAAAAGTAAAAGAAACAATAAAGAACTGTGTTTATTTTGTTGCAGACGTTTCATACCCTTCTATTGGTCTTGGGATTGAAATGGGCTGGGCAGAGATGTTTGGTGTACCAATTTTGGTTATGCACAAACATGGGAATAAAATTAGTAATGTGGTTGGTCTTATGACGAAAAATATTTTCACATACAAAGATAAAAACGAGATGATAAAAAATTTAGAGAAGTATTTGAATAAATAAGAAGTGGAATTACCCACTTTTTTTGTTTCTAAACTCTATGTCAATACACTCGGGCTTGTTTTCCATTGTCCACATACACCCTAGCATATTCCACATAAAGGCGCGGTCGTGCGGCTCGTCAACTTTTCCGTCTATATGCATAAGAAAGTGCCGCACACCGCTGTCGATAAATGAATGTATTGGAAAACCTTTTTCCCAGTTCCTCTCTCCGTATTTCTGTGCACCTTGTTGATATTGTTTAGACACCTCTATTATCATCTCGCAATCAGTTTTATCCGAGTGATTTTTTGTAAATTTTCGGATAGCACTTGCGATATAGGAAGTATTGCCTGTGTCAATAAATTTTGATACGTCTTTCAAGACTTCCTCTTTGTCTTTATGTTTTAGTACTTCGCAAACAGCACTCAACGGCAATAAATCGCACCGTCCTTTATCCTCTTTAATATCTCTTTGAGCACCGGATTCAAATTTTAATTTTGCACCGCTGTCTTTAATTTTATTTACACCCATATTTTTATAATATCACAAAGCCACTAATCTGGCAAGAATCAAATAACCTGTTCTCCGTTTTCCAAGCTTTGGTATACGCCCTGTACCCAGCTATGATTTTTAATCATGTCGTTGAATGTGTAGGTATTTATGCCTACACTATCTAATCCATCTGCAAAAGCGTCAAGGCTTTCGTTAGTTTTGCGAAAGATTGTACGCGTGCTTACATTTAACTTTTCGGCAGTTTTGTTTGTTGTATATTTGTTCCAAAAATAAAACCGAATTATTTGTGAGTGTCGCCCATCAAGTGAACTTACCAATTTTTCGATTTTATTTTTAATTTTTGTAATTTTTCTTTTTTGAACATGCGGTCTAGTATCTTATCGACAAGTGCATCGGCACCGCTTTCCGATGAAAACGAGTGTTGAGCGGTAAGTGTAATAAGTCGTTCGGAGTGGGCTATATGCTTGTCGATTCTTGTCCATATGGATAAAAGTGTTTTCGCTCGAAGTATTTTTTGTTCTGTTGGCATTATTTGTTTCTCCATTATTACATTTAAGATAGCATATGGAAAACACGATGTCAATACGGGTATGACAAAATTCGACATTTTTTGACAAGATTATTCAGAGATTGGGAAGTTCTGTTTCTTTAAATGGTTTACGATTTGTCCCCAAATTGTTTGGATTTCTTCGGAGGTCAGGGTTTTATCTGCGCTGCCTATTGTGAATGTGATTGTGTACGAAATTGTGTTGTCGTCACGGTGATAAATGTCTTTGAGTTTATAACCAAAAGACAGTGGGTGTGAAAATTCATCAAGTACGGATTCCAATTTTCCATATACCGATGAAGTTGTGATAGTGAAATCAAGTGTGGTCTTTGGAAAGCGGGAGATTTTTTGCGAAGTTTTTTGTGGAAGATTTTGTACCATGTGGTTGAGCTTATCTATACAAACGTAGGACGCGACTGCAGCGATTTTCGAGTCGATTGTCGCAACTGTCGTTGGGTGAACAATACCAATTTTTCCGATGTAACTTTCACCTATTAAGATGTTGGCATTGTTCTTTGGGTGCAGAAATGGCATATCATCGGCTTTAGATAGTGAGTAGTTTGTTTTCAGTCCGAAAGTATCAAGCAAGTCTGTCATCATGTACGACAACTCTTTGTATAATTCTTCGCCTGATTTTGTTTTTGAAGCAAGGGCAATCCCCATGTGTTTTACTTCGGTTGTGCCTGTGTTTATCTTGCAACGACATTTTTCGTAGACTTGTCCGATTTCAAAAACTCTGACGCTATCAAGATTTTTGTTCTTTGCAACAACACCGATAAGTGATGGCAAGATTTCGCTTCGGATTTCGTCACAGCCACTTGCAACAGAGTTCAAAATCTTCAAGTGCGACGGAGTTTTGATTTTCAGGTCCTTTAACACCTTTTGGTCATTCCAAATATAAGTATGAACTTCGTTCAGGGCATATTTTTGCGACAAGAAATCTTTTATAAAATCTTCGCGTACTTTGTTTGGGCAAGGTGTGATTGGTTTAATTTCGACAAGCGGTGGAGTGGGTTTAATTTTGTCATAGCCGTGAATACGCACGATTTCTTCGATGATGTCGACAGCCATTGTGATGTCTTTTGTGGCACGCCACGTTGGTACTTGGACGATAATGTCGGTCTTTGTGATGGTTGGATTGAAACCAAGTGATTTCAAGTTCTTTTTGACTTCACCATAGTTGAAAGTTATGCCAACATATTTTTCAAGTTGTGACTTTGAAAGTGTAATAGTAGTAGAAGTTGTAGGCTTTGAAACTTTCCAATTAAAGTTTGAAACTACTTTTGCTTTTTTGTCGAATTGCGAAAGAAGTTTAATTGCCCGACCCGCACCGATTTTGTTTAAGTTTGTGTCGAGTGATTTTTCGTAACGGGTGCTTGAATCGCTACGTATTCCAAGTTCAGTAGACGTCTTGCGAATGTTGCCCGCATCAAATGTAGCGAATTCAAAGACCACCGAATTTGTGTCGTCGCATACTAAGCTGTTCGCACCACCCATGATGCCTGCAAGGCTTACGGGTACTCCATCACTTTTGATGAATGTGTATGATTCTTTGATGTCTATTGTCTGGTCTTTCAGCGTTTTGAATTGACCTCTCTTCACATGACCTGCGGATAATTTTCTAATCTTACGTGCGTCAAAAGCGTGGTTAGGTTGACCAAGTTCAAGCAAAATATAATTCGACAAATCCACCAAAAATCCATGCGAATTAATTCCGCAATAGTAAAGTCGTGCGGACATAGAAAGTGGAGTGGTTTTAAGTGTGATGTTATCGACTCTGAATGCACCGAATGAATAACAAAATTCGCTTTCGATAGACACGGGCACGGCGGGCAAATCTTTGTACTTGTCAAGATTGTCGATTGGAAGAGGTTTGAGTTTTCTGCCGAATATGGTTGCAAGTTCTCTCGCAATTCCATAGTGACCCCATAGGTCGGGGCGGTTGGTAAGACTCTTGTTGTCGATTTCAAAAATAGTGTCGTGCAGATTGGGGATAGCGACATTGATAGATGTTCCATTAGGGATCTTTTTGTCCAATTCTATAAGAGAAGTTTGAAATCCAGCAAGCCCCAATTCGTCCGCGCCCAAGCACATACCATGTGAATCTTCGCCGGCAAGCAGTGCTTTGCCAACGACAAACCCATTTGGCAGTTTTGCACCTACCTTGGCGAAAGCGACCTTCATGCCGACACGTGAACTGTTGGGGCAACCGCACACGACGGGAACGATGGCTTCGCCGTTATGGACGGTCAAAATGTTCAATGGCTTCTTGGAATTTGGGTGCGGTTTGCTTGTGATAATCTCGCCCACAACAACGCCCGATATATCGTGACCTTTTTGTTCAAAACCTTCGACTTCTGCGGTGGCAAGCGACAATCGTGACGCAATTTCCTTTGCCGAAATATCGGTCAAATCAACAAATTCGTTTAGCCAATTAAGTGATAGTTTCATATGTTCTCCTTCATATAGCCTTTAATGCTTCGACGTTTCCGCTGTTGAATACTCGAATATCGCCAATGCCGTATTTCATCATCACAAGACGTGTCAGTCCAAACCCAAACGCAAAGCCCTGGTATTTGTTTGGGTCAACGCCACCCATTTCAAGAACGCGCGGATGAATCATGCCACAACCACAAAATTCAATCCAACCGCTTTTTTTGCAGACCGAACATCCGTCTCTCGACGAGCAAAAAACACAAGAAATATCAAATTCAAATGATGGTTCTGTAAAGGGGAAGAACCCCGGTCGCAATCGCACTTCAATGTCTTTTTTGAACACAGTTGTAAGCGCGGTTTTCAAAAAGTAGATAAGGTTAGAAATCGTGATGTTCTCGCCGACCATCATACCTTCGACTTGGAAAAAAGCCATTTCATGACTTGCGTCCAGATTTTCATTTCGGTAACAACGTCCTGGGAAAATTGCCCCGAAAGTCGGCCCATATTTTTTAAGCAAGATATTCTGCAAAGCACTTGTATGTGTTTTCAATACATTGCCGTTCGACAGCCAAAAGGTATCCTGCATATCTCTGGCTGGATGGTTTGCCGGAACATTTACACTTTCAAAATTTTCGTACTCGGTGACAATTTCGCGACCGCTTTCGATGTGAAAGCCCATGCTTGCAAAGACCTGTTCAACTTCTCGTGCGATTCGTGTGATTGGGTGCAATGACCCAACTTCTCGTGTCAAATCTGGAATTGTTATATCCACCAATTTGTCTTGCATTAATTTTTCGTTCAATTCGCGGTCTTTTATCTGGGCTTGCAAAGTAAAAAGGCGCGATTCAGTATCGCGTTTTAATACATTGATTTCTGCGCCGAATTTTCCGCGCTGGGCTGGGTCAAGGTCTTTGATAGTCCCCATCAGGTTGGTGATGACACCGCTTTTTGATAGATACTTTTGATGAAATGTTGCGCAGTCAGAATCTGTCTTGAGCGTGCCCAATTCCTTGTCAATTTCGGTTTTAAGAGAATTTAAGTTCATGCACAGATTTTACTATATATAGAAGGTTTTATCAAGCAAGTTATGTATGGAAGTGCCGAAACACTTCCTTTTGTGAACTAGAATCTTTCGCAGGTTGACTCGAAATGGCAACGCTCGTGCTCGCGACCACCGTGCCCGCCATGTCCGTGCCCATGCTCACGGTCCCTGTCACGACCTTCTTCTACCATGCGGCAACGAGTTTCGCAAACGCAAACTCGTCTAGGTTCTGGTCTTGGACGAGGTCGCGGACAACACATGAAGCATGGGTGACAGCGGTGTTCTCTGCGACATTCGCACCTGTCGCGACCATGATGACCATGGTGTCTGCAAATCAATTCTCTTAAACAATGAAACATTTTCTCAATTCTCCTTTCGTTTGTATTTTATTTTAGGGATTAAAAGAACTCCCTAATCCAGTGTATTCAGCACCTAATTTCATTGACTATTTTTTGCTTTCCATCTACTATAGATTGGTGTGAAAGGGTCGGGGAAAATAAAGAAGGATTATAACAAGGGGATACGCAAGTTCATGTTTATCACCTTGGGTTTTTTAGTGGTCATGGAAGTCCTTGCCCTTCTTTTCCCTATGTTGTTGTTTCGTGTTACAGAGATTATAAGTGACGGAGTTGAAGGCGATCTTGCCCAAAACGAGGTGCTTGGGCAAATGTTTATGTGGGGCGGGTTGGTGCTCGCGTTTATATTGCTGATAGCTGTTGTCAGTTATGTTTCTGCTTACTTCTTTTCGGTATATTCTAACAAATACGCACAAAATGTACGACGGGAATTATTTAACAAATTCCAACGCGTAAGCACCGAAACAATCGAAAATTACGGCAGTGGGAAAGTCATGCCCACTGTATTAATTGATACGGCTTGGATAGCGGCGTATCAAAGGCGATTGTTGGTGGCGGCGGTGATAATTCCAGTCGCAGTTTTCGGTAGTTTGATTATGATGTTCTCTCTTGGTGGGGTTGCGGTGACATTCTCGCTTATTGCTCTTGGTGCTGTTCCAATAATTGCGATTTTTTATGCGATTGGCTTGCGACGAATGAACAAGATAATACCGCCAAGTGTAGAATCCATGGACGAGTTTTTCATCAATGTGAAAGAAGGAATCTCGGGTGCGAAGGACATTCGTGTTCTTGGTAAAGCAGAAGAGCGTGCAAGGAAGTTTGCAAAACCCGTGCATCTGCAGGTGAGACAGGGTATCAACGCAGATATGTTGCATAATTTCTCGGGGGCCTTTAATGCGTTGCTTTTTACTATCATTCAAATCGTCATTATTATTGTGGGAATTAATATAGGCATGGAAAATGTCCATGACCTTGTTATATTGAATACTGTGTTGCAATATATAGTGCGGATTCAATGGGCGTCGCATACTATTTTCGTATGGTTTGTTGAGCATATGCCACGAATTTGGGTTGTAAAGAAAAGGTTTCAAGAAGTCTATTATTTGCCAGAAGTTGCGGTGGCCGGCGGTTTAACAAATATCAATAAACCCGCAGAGCCTGCGCTTTATTTTTCTAACATAGAATTCAACTGGCCGAATGGTGCGCGTGGTTTAAATTTGAGTCTTTCGGTGCCATATGACACGAGAATAGCCATTGCAGGCGGTGTAGGAAGTGGCAAGAGCATTTTACCCAAATTATTACTGCGACAAGCAGATGCAAATGGTGGAAGTATTAACTTGAACGGCTTGGACATTTCTTCGATTAACAAACATTACCTACGACGAGAAGTCTTGGCATATTGCAGTCCAACATCGCAATTCATTAACGGGACAATTCGGGATAACATGAGAGTGCTTTCGCCAGAAGCCACTGATGAACAAATATTAGAAATATTCACTGCATTAGGGGCAGAAGATTTCATGGCTAAATTCGGCGAGAGCTTTTTGGATTATGAATTAAACATAAACAAGAAAATGAGCGATAGTGCAAGGAATTTATTGGGTGTCGCAAGATGTGCATTGAAACCCGCTTCGGTGCATATTTTTAACCAGTGCTTTGACCACGTGAATCAAAGGTATATAGATAACTTAATGAAGTATTTGAAAAAAGAAAAAAAGACATGTTTGTTTATTTCATACGACCCAACTGTATGCAGAAATTGCAATGAAGTATACGTGTTGAAAAATGGTAAGATAACAGGCAACGGCAGGCACACAGAGTTGTTGCGAAACAATGCCGATTACAAAAGGTTTTATGCATCAACCACGGGCACAATCCCAGTAGAAGAAGTTGTGATAAGAGAAAAAGAAGAAGTCGAAGATATAGTCGAAAATACAAAATCTTTCGGAGCTACATCAGGTAGCGGGGAGGCAGTTGTATGAAAAAAAAGACTCCCTTAATGCAAAAACCACTATTTCGCGTTTTATCAATGTTTTCTCATCTTAAATGGCGCATTATCGGTTTGATAGTTACTGGAATAGTTGGAATTACACTGTTTTCCTTCATGCCGACATTTACGGCAAACATCTTTAACACTTTGGAAGACACAATTCCAAATGCTCAAGTTTCGGCGGTATTGCAATACCTTGTAATTTTTGGGTTGCTTGCATTGTTTAACGAGATATTCCATATATTTGCGATTGTCTTTATCCTGCGATATGAACAAGTGATGACGGAAAAAAATGTCAATGATTTCAAGCGGAAGCTTGATGTTGTTCCTATTTCGTTTTTGGAGAACTTTTCCGAGGGTGACCTTGCCAGGCGGGTATCTACACAAGCCAAATTGGTTGTACGGAATTCACTAGCTGTCATATACAGAATTTCACGAACTGCGTTTTTCTTTATAACCGCATCTATTGCCATGTTTTCAATTTCGTGGATTTTGGCACTTGTTGTTATATCGTCTTTGCCGCTTAGTATAATGATTGCAAGGTTTGTGTCAAAGCGAACGCAAAAACACTTCAACAACAATAACAGAACAGTAAACGAAGCAACAGGCTATGTTGGACAGAAAATTGCCTTACACCAATTTCACGATGTTCATGGTATCAAAGGGGTAGAAGAAGAATACGAAGTATATAACCAAAGAGAGGCAAATTCCCGTGTCAAAGAAGAGATGGCGATGGAGTTCAATGCCATCTATATCACCTTTATACAAAACTTTTATTTGTTGCTTGTGACTGTTGTATTTGGATTATTCTTTGTAAATGGTACTTTTATTGAATTTGGTATCTTGCCTGCTTTCCTTGTGTTCTCGCGGACCTTTTTGGCAAACGCAGTTATCGTTACTGAAACGACTAATGTCTTGCAAGCCATTAATGCGCGCGCGTCTATGGTGTTCGAGATTTTGGATTACCCAGATACTCTGACCGAGCGCGAGCACATCAACGTTGACAAAATTGGTGACATTGAATTCAAGGGTGTGACTATTATAAAGAACGGTGAAAAATTGCTTAACAACATAAATTTCACAATCCCAAAGGGTAAAAGTGTTGCGATAGTCGGGGCAACGGGTGGCGGTAAGAGTCGTATCGTAGACGCGTTGTCAAAGTTTGAGACATTAACAAGTGGGGAAATTTTAGTTAATGGTATAGACTTGAGTGAAATCAATCGCGATTCGTATTACAAATTGATGGGTGTTGCGTTTGAAAAACCTTTCTTGTTCAAGGGCTCGGTTGCCGAAAACTTGTTATATGGTGTGCGACGTGCCATGCCAGAACAGGTTATGAACACAACGAAGAAATTAGGAAGCCACGAATTTATCGAAAAACTGCCACATCGATATGAAACCGAGTTAACGGGTGATACGCACTTGATGACCACATCGCAAAAACAGGCACTTAATATTGCGCGGACTGTTCTGAAGGCGAGCGACCTTGTGATCTTCAGCAGTGCTTATTCAAGTGTAGACACAGTAACCGAAAAAGAAACCTTTGAAAAAATTATGGCATCAAACCCAAAGCAAACGAAAATCTTTGTGACCAATCGACTTGCAGGAATTGAAAAGTGTGACCGAATATATATGATGGAAAGCGGACAAATAATTGAACAAGGCACGCACAAGGAACTTATGCAATCAAAGGGTAAGTATTACGATGCGTTTATGAGTAATTGATTAATAATCCCCACCCATCCAATCCTTGAACGCATCATGGTATTTTTCTTGCAGGGTATCATATACGATGTCATTGATTGTGGATATGATGTCGTCAACAATATGGCTCTTTTTGAAATTTTTTGTATCTTCTTTTTCTGCTTGCTTAAATTCGCGGTCAACAAAACTTCCATGCATGAAGTCATAAAGGCTTATAAGGTCTTGCGACGTTCTATTGCCAATGTCAAATATCTGTTTAATCTTGTCGTCGTCTTGGTCGGTAAGTACTCTTTCATAGCGAAGCAAACTCTTTTCTCTCTGGTCTTCAGGTACTAACGATATTGCCCTTGCCTTTGTTTCGCAGTACTCATATAACTCGTTGTACATCTCTTCGTTTGTTTTTTTGGCTTGGTTTTTCATTTTTCTCCTTTTAATTTCAAAAGATAACAAATGAGACCCTTTGAATTGATAGCAGGGTATCAAATTGTATACCCTATGTCAAGCATGAAAATATTACCAAACCTTTTGAAAAAATATCGAAAAGAAGCGGAACTAACGCAAAAGGAAGTTGCAGAAGAAGCGAAAATTGCACTTCAAACTTATAAAAACTATGAAGCGGGTCGCCGCACCCCAACGCTTGAAATGGCATCAAAAATAGCTGATGTTTTTGGCATTACAATGGACGAATTGTTGGGGAAATGATATACTTCTTTTGTGAAAACACACTATGATGTGATTGTAATTGGTGCGGGGCATGCGGGTGTCGAATCGGCTCATGCTTCGGCGCGGTTGGGGTGTGATACCCTTATGTTGACGATAAATCTTGATAACGTTGCGTATATGGCATGCAATCCATCTATTGGCGGGTCGGCAAAGGGACATTTAGTTTGCGAGATTGACGCGCTTGGTGGATTGATGGGGAAGATGGCGGACGATACGGCTTTGCAAGTGCGAATGTTAAACAATGGGAAAGGACCTGCCGTACATGCGCTGCGTACGCAAAATGACAGGATTAAATATCACAAGAACGCAAAAAAAATCTTGGAAGGTTTGAAAAATCTGACCATTAAGCAAGGTGAAGTTAAAAATATATCACTCTTGTCCGGTTGCTCCGCAACCACATTAAAGAGATTATCTAAAAGTTCGCCTTGCGAACAGGTGACGTCTTCGAGAGCTAACTTAATCTGCGCTTCGCTCAAAGTTCATTTGACTACTGGGGAAGAATTTATTACAAAGAGTGTTGTGGTAGCATGTGGTGTGTATTTGAATAGCACTATCATGGTAGGGGAGCAACGATTTGACGGCGGACCAAGTGGATTCGCAAGCTCGAATCACTTGAGCGAGAGCTTGCAAAAATTGGGCTTGCGAATGCAAAGATTCGATACAAGTACTCCACCACGAATAGATATGGCTAGTGTTGATTTTTCCAAGACGACAATACAGAATGGCGATGAAAATTTACCATCGTTTTCTAGTTTAACTACAAAACCAATCAAGAATAAAATTTCTTGTTATTTGACTTATACTAATCCCGAAACGCACGAGATTATTGCGAAAGATTTGCACAGGTCACAATCGGTTGAAAATGGACCGCGTTATTGCCCAAGTATAGAAGCAAAAATTCACAGGTTTCCCGATAGAGCGCGCCACCAAACATTTTTAGAACAAGAGAGTTTAACTTCAAACGATATGTATATTCAGGGGCTTACAACAGCATTGCCCATTGATACGCAAGAGAAAATGTTGAAAACTATGGCGGGATTAGAAGATGTAAAAATCACTCAACATGGATATGGAATTGAATATGACTGTATCGACCCTATGCAATTAACCCATGCGCTTGAATATAAAAAGATAAAGGGCTTGTTTTTTGCGGGGCAAATCAATGGGACAAGCGGATACGAAGAAGCGGCAGCACAGGGTTTTGTTGCAGGAATAAATGCAGCACTTTACAATCGGAAATTAAGATTATCGCTCTCGACTGCGGAACTCGCTTCGCTCAAACAGTCCTCGCCTTCTAGCGACAACTTAATTTCCGATTTTACACTCTCACGGACGAATAGTTACATCGGGGTTTTGATTGATGACCTTGTAACGCAGGGAACTCCCGAGCCATATCGAATGTTGACGAGTCGTGCCGAACATCGTTTGTCACTTCGCCAAGATAATGCGGACATTCGCTTGACGCAGATTGGTCGTGATGTAGGGCTTGTGTGTGATAAAAGGTGGCGTATATATAAGAAGAAGTTGAAGCAAATCGACGAAGTGAAAGAAGTATTGAAGCAAAGTGTTTCGCTCACCGATATTAAACGAATCTTTGAAAAGTATGACGAAGTTGTACCCGAAACAAAGATGACGTTGGAACAATGTATCAAACGACCGAACATATCGTTGCGAATCATGTGTGAGGAACTCGGTTTGCTGAAACATATTTTGCCAAGTGCTTTGGATTATGTAAATGTGGAAACGAAATATGTCGGGTATTTAACGAAAGAGGAAGCACGAATAAAAGAAACCCTGCGCTGTGAAGGTACCAAAATTCCGCACGACATTGATTATATGGCTATTAAGGCATTATCGTTTGAAGGCAGGGAGAAATTGACATTGCACAGACCAGAAAATATCTCAAGCGCAAATAAAATCAGCGGGGTTACCCCTGCTGATATAAGTGTATTGCTTGTTTGGTTGAGAAAAAATTAATCCCGTCCTTGATAAAATTCTTCGATGTCGCCGTCGGGGTTATCCCAATCAAATTTGCCCTTCAGAAGTGGTAATGTCTCGTCGTTCATTTCATCAAAACTATCTGTGAATGTATCATAATTTTCGTCAATAGTATCTGCCGAGTCATCGTCTAATTCCTCTTCTTGGATTTCTTGGCCGTCGCCGTCGATTTTGAATACTTTCAACACGCCATCGTCGTATTCGTCATCATCTTCGTCTTCCTGCAAGATTTGTTGTTCGTCTTGTTCAATTTCTTCGATTTTTGCAACAAGACAGTCGTCAGAGTCGCTGACAGAATTAATTATCTCGGTTGCGGAGGAAAAGTCGACCGCTTCTTCAGTCAAAGAGTTTTTGTTTGCAGGTAGATGCAGGTCGCTTTTCTGGTCCTCACCTTCGATAATCAATTCCGTCAGCGACTCTTCTTCTGCTTCGTTCAATTCAATTCCATCTATAAGGTCTTGGTTGTCATCTTCTTCTATTACAAGGGTTTCGGTTTTGCGTGGCGTACGGGCTTTGCGAATTTCTTGTGCAAAGATGGTTTCTTCTTCTTGTGCTTGTGATGGAGTAGGAAGAATCGCGATAGTTTGTCTCGCGGTAACAATTTCTGCACGAAGTTCGAACAGTTCTTGTTTGAGTTTTTGAATCTCGGTATCCACGATAGAGTTATCATTCTTTATTGGTGGTTTTGTTTGTGGGTTGTCGACAACTGCTTTCGCAATAAGTTTCTTTTTTGTGTATTCGGGCTTGTTTGTTTGATGCGGGCGAGCGATGGCAAGGCAATCTTCGCATACGTCTTCGGTTATGGTACTGCCCGCCGCTATTACGGCTTTGTCGGAAACCTTTATTGGCGATACAAAGTTGACATTAGATCCGACAAATACATTGTCACCCAGTATTGTATGGTGTTTTTTCTCACCATCATAGTTACAAAAAACAACGCCACAGCCAAGGTTACAATCACGTCCTATTGTGGCGTCACCAACATAAGTAAGGTGTGAGATCTTTGTACCATCGCCGATGTTCGCGTTTTTCAATTCAACAAAATTTCCAATCTTGCAATTTTTGCCGACCGAAGTCACTCCGTCACGAATATGGGCATATGGACCGATTTTTGACCCAGATTTGATTTGGGTCTTGCCCTTAATAATCGTACCTTGCTCAATCGTGACGTTTTTTTCGATGTCAACGTCGTGGTCTATATAAGTAGTAACAGAATCGACTATGCGTACCCCATTTGCCATGTGACGGGAATTAATCCGCCGTTGCATGACCTTGGAGGCACGTTCAAGTTGTGCCCAGTTGTATACTGCTATAAAATCTTCGGGGTCAAGGTGGGGGATGTCTGTGGTAGAAATTTGGTTCGTAGTTTTAATATAATCCGATTCAAAAAGCCAACCGCGGGGCATACGTACCGCTTTGTGTTCAAACATTTTGGCAAAGCCCAGCGCACCTTCGATACTTGCACGTGTCAGCAGGGGAATGTCGCCATAGATGACCATAGTGTACTTGTGCGGAGTTTGGTGTTTTTTAATAAGAGAGATAATGTCATCACTTGCCCCGACGTCAATTCTGCGGTATGGAAAAGCACTCACGGCATCTTCCACCCATGATTCGATACTTTTTCCTGCGATTTCAATCTCAAGTGGTTTTTGCACGCCAAAAGATTTCAGTGCCGGCATAAGCACCAAAATATACAAGTCATCGCTTGCAATAGTTACTTTTTTAACATTCTCTTTTTCTTCTTCCATGATTTCCCCCAAGTATTTTATCCACTAACTATTAATTTGAAACTTCCTTCCAATCCATAGTTATACTTCACCTTTATTCTATATTCGCCCAAAGTCTTGATTGGTTCGGGCAACACGATATTTTTCTTTTCGATTTCAAAATCCATGTCATTCAAAGCCTTTGCAATTTCGGCACTTGTAATACTGCCGAACATTCTGCCGCCCTCGCCGACTTTTGCCGTCAAGTTCACGACAACATCATTTAACTTTGCGATTATACTCTTGATTCGCTCTTTGTCTTGGGCAACATGATATGCGTCACTTTCCTTTTTGGCGCGTACCCTTGACAAAATCTCGGGTGTAACTGCCGTCCCAATCTTGTTTTTAATGACAAAGTTCTTGCCGTAACCATCGTTGACCTCGATGATTTCGCCCGCCTTGCCCTTGCCTGCCAAGTCTTTTAATAGATAAACCTGCATAAGTTCGTCCCTCCTAGTGAATAATAGCCTAAAAGGGGAGAATTGACAAATGGAAATAAGATGCAGAAAAGGCGATTGTACGCACAACACAGGTTGCAGTTGTATGGCAAAAGAAATCATGGTTACCCGCCAAGGTAATTGTGAAACATATCAAAAAGACGAATTAAAAGAAAGTCTTATTATTGAGAATGGTAACTTGTTCGAAATATCAAGCGAACTTGTGGCGAAGAATTTGCGCAATGTTCCCCTTAAATGCCGAGCAAGTAACTGCCTATACAACAGGAGCAGAGAATGCCATGCAAACGGTATCTTTATTATTGACGACGAAAACCTTGCCGAATGTGCGACTTTCATAGAGCGGTAATATTTAGTAGACAAAATAAAGATAATAATGATAGAATTGAGTATAGGCGAGAACTGTATGTTTTTGCGGTAGTTGTCTGGAATTAACAAAGGGGAAACAAATGAAGAAGTATCTTGTAA